>JAEEGK010014739.1_pt1 | contig 17427 bp, 16 predicted proteins | sample 8958771 | NCBI WGS metagenome assembly JAEEGK01 (sample SAMN16246547, study PRJNA631951) | gut metagenome | biome: gut microbiome; feature: rumen; material: SC-attached | host: Bos | place: Iran: Karaj | collected 2018-10
CCCCCTCCGGGGGATGGGGCTTCGGCGCGCCCCGCTGCTCCCGGCGGTACAGGAGGCAGGAGAGCAGCAGGCTGCACAGGTCGGCACCGGCGCCGCTGAGGGCGATGGCGGCGCAGCCCAGCTCCGGCTTCCCGGAGGGGAGCAGGGGCAGGAGGCAGAGGACAAGGCCCGTCATGACTACCTGCTCCAGCCCCTGGGAGAGGCTGGCCTTCCAGGGCCGGAAGACGGCGGTGAAATAGCCGCTGAAAACGCTGTTCAGGGCCAGGAAGGGTATTCCCAGGGCAAAGCAGCGCAGGGGGAGAGCCAGCCGGGTATCCCCGGCAAAAGCCGCGGCGGCCTCTGCGCCGGCGGCCAGCAGGAGGGCCGCGGCGGAGCTGAAGGCAAGGGCATAGAGCAGGGAGGAGCGCAGGATCCCCCGGACGGCCCCGCCGTTATTCCGGCCCAGCTCCTCGGACACCAGCCGGGTGACGCTGAAATGGATGCCCGAGGTGCCCAGGGTGACGGCCAGGGCCTCCACGTTCATCCCCAGCTGCAGCAGCCCCATGCCCTCCGCCCCCATCAGCCCCGTAATCCGGCTGCTGACGTACAGGCCCAGCAGCCGCAGCACCAGGCTCGCCAGAGTCACCCGCAGGGTGTTCCGGAGCAGGGGGGAGCGGAGGGTGCGGCCCGGAAACCCTTCTCCGAAACGGCCGGGGCGGGAAAGCGTCGTGACGGTGTTCCGCATGGGGCACCTCCTATGGATGAATCCCGCCGGGAAAACGGGCGGCAGGGTATTTATATGATTCCGGAGGGGCGGGAGAGAACCCGCCGGAGGCGAGCCGGACAGGGATCCCGGAGAAGGATTGCGGGCTCCTTTGACAATTTGCTCAAAAAAATCCACTGAAAACTGGAAGGAATGACTTGTGTTTTCGTAATTGTGTGCTATAATCATCCTATCCAATGGGCCTTTTGTGTGATTGTGCATAAAAGTGCCGTCCCCGATTCTGGCGGAAAAGGAGTAGTAGGTATGAACAAACAAACCCTGAAAAAAGACTGGATACATAACCGGTCCGTGTATCTGCTGGCAATTCCGATCTTTGTCTACTTCGTTATCTGGAACTATCTGCCCATGGTGGGCGTGGTTCTGGCCTTCGAGAAGTATTCCGCAAGGGGCGGCTTCGTGTTCAGCGAGTGGGTTGGCCTGAAAAACTTCGCAGATTTCTTCGGCAGCTACTATCTGTGGCGTCTTCTGCGCAACACGGTCCTCCTCAGCATCCTGAACCTGATCATCAACTTCCCGGCCCCCATCATCCTGGCCCTGCTGCTGAACGAGCTGCAGAGCGAGCTGTTCAAGAAAATCATCCAGACCATCAGCTACATGCCCTTCTTCGTGTCCACGGTGGTCATCTGCGGCATCATCGTCGACTTCATGGGCTACAACGGCGCCATCACCTCCGTCCTGGTGAAGATGGGCCTGGCGGAAAACAAAAACCTGCTGACCATCAAAGGATACTTCCGCCCGGTCTACGTCCTGTCCAGTACCTGGCAGGGCATAGGCTACGGCTCCATCATCTATCTTGCGGCCCTCTCCGGCGTGGATCAGGAGCTGTACGAGGCTGCCAGGATCGACGGCGCCAACCGCTGGCAGCAGACCTGGCACGTCACCCTGCCGGGCATCGCGCCTACCGTCATCATCATGCTGATCATGCAGATCGGCAACCTGCTCTCCTCCTCCACGGATAAGATCATCCTGCTCTACAACACCCAGACCTACGAGGTGGCCGACACCATCGGCACCTTCGTATACCGGCGCGGCATCGTGGAAGGCAGCTACGGCTACTCCACCGCCGTCGGCCTGTTCAACTCCTTCGTCAACCTGATGCTGCTGTTCACGGCCAACAGCCTGAGCCGCAAGTATTCCGAGACGAGCCTGTTCTAAGGGAGGTAAGGGACAATGAAAATCAAGGAATCTCCGAGTCGCATCGTATTCCGGGTCATCAACGTCATCATCATGATCGTGCTGGCCTTCGCCTGCCTGGCGCCGCTGCTGCACGTGTTCTTCGCCTCCATCAGCGACCCGACCCTGCTGACCCAGTTCAAGGGCGGCATCATCCTCTGGCCTCTGTATGACTCCACTCACCACCTCACCTCCAAGGGCTACACCTTCGTCCTGACGAACCAGTCCCTGATCCGCGGCTACGCCAACACCTTCTACTACGTCGTGGCCGGCGCCGTGCTGAGCGTCCTGCTCTGCTCCGTGGGCGGCTACTGCGTGTCCCGCCGCAACACCCTCTGGATGAAGTACCTCACCCTGATGATGACCTTCACCATGTTCTTCGGCGGCGGCATGATACCGACGTATATGGTCAACAAATACTTAGGCATCGTCAATACCCGTTGGGTCATGGTCCTCATGGGCCTGGTGAGCGTGTTCAACATCATCATCGTCCGCACGGCCTTCCAGGCCGTCCCGGCCAGCCTGGAGGAATCCGCCCAGCTGGACGGCGCTGGCCACATGACCATCCTCTTCAAGATCACCTTCCCCCTGGCCAAGGCCACCATCGCCGTCATCACCCTGTTCTACGCCGTCGGCAAGTGGAACGACTACCTGACCGCCGCCATCTACCTGCTGGATCGCCGCCTGTATCCCCTGCAGCTGATCCTCCGCGAGATCCTGGTGCAGGACTCCGGCCAGACCGTCTTCGAGGTCGGCGACCAGGCCAGCAGCTACAGCCAGTACAAGAAGCTCCTGCAGTACTCCACCGTCATCTTCGCCACCCTGCCCATCCTCTGCGTCTACCCCTTCGTGCAGAAATACTTTGTCAAGGGCGTCATGATCGGCTCCATCAAGGGCTGATCCCACAACGGAAGCAAACCGGCGGATGCGTCTCGCATCCGCCGGTTTTTCTGCGCCTGACAGGACTGTCGTATTCTAATGGAAGATTATTATTATTCCGAAGCCTCCCGGCCCTGTCTGCCGTGGGAGGCCAGCACCGTCTCCCCTGGGGGAACGGAATGGGTGAGCCACACGTTGCCGCCGATGACGCAGCCGTCGCCGATGACGGTACTGCCCCCCAGCACCGTGGCCCCCGCGTAGATCACCACGTTGTCGCCGATGTCCGGGTGCCGCTTGATGCCCTTCACCAGGCTCCCGTCGGGATTCACGTCGAAGCTCTTCGCGCCCAGGGTCACGCCCTGGTAGAGCTTCACGTGGTGCCCGATGGTGGTGGTCTCGCCGATGACGACGCCGGTCCCGTGGTCGATGAAGAACCAGGGGCCGATGGAAGCGCCGGGGTGGATGTCGATGCCCGTGTTTCTGTGGGCGTATTCCGTCATCATCCGGGGCAGGATGGGGATACTCCGGAGATAGAGGCAGTGGGCGATGCGGAAGATGCTGATGGCCTCGAAGGCAGGGTAGGTGAGCATCACCTCGTCCGTGCTCTTGGCCGCGGGATCCCCCATGTAGGCAGCCTCCACGTCCTTGTCCAGCACGTCCTTGATGGCGGGGAGCTCCCGCAGGAGGTCCAGGGCTTCCGCTTCGCAGGAATCCGCCTCCGGCAGCACCAGCCGAAGGGCCTGCTGAAGCAGGACGAAGGCGGTCTGCAGGCTGAGGACCCGGGTGTCGGAATGGCGGCGGCCGTCCTTGTCGCCGCTGAATATGTGGGGGTACATGGCCACCCGAAGGTGGAACAGCAGCTCCTCCGTGAGCTCCTTCAGCCCCGCGTAGGAACCGGTCTCCTCCTCCCGGCCCGCCAGCTCCGCCGCGGTGTCCAGGATCGTCTGATGCAGATTCTGAAAATTCCCTTCCATGGGTAAGCCTCCCTTTTTTTGGCCCCGGCGGACCACGGGATACTGTCAATATATGCGAGCCGGGGCGGCCTGTCAACAAAAACCTGCTGCGGCACGCGCCGCCCCCTTTGCAAGCCGGGGGATTCTGTGTTAAACTTGGATAAAACGAGAAAACAGCATCCCCGGATGCATAAAGAAAGGATGAAACCGATGGGCTCCAAATATTCCCACGTCTTCTCTCCCATCCGTATCCGCGGCGTCGATTTCAAAAACCGCATCGAGCTGGCGCCGCCCTCCCTGAACCTCTGCAGTCCCGACCATCTGGTGACGGACGCCTTTGTGGACCTCAACCGCTCCATCGCCTACGGGGGCGCGGCCATCCTCAGTGTGGGCAACGTGATGGTGGACATCAGCGAATGCAAAAACGAGGAGCTGCAGCTGGATCTGAGCAGCGACGACTGCATCCTGCCCATGAGCAAGTTCGCCCTCATGTGCGAGGGCTTCGGGGCCCACGCCTCCCTGGAGATCAACCACGGCGGCAAGGACAGCCAGTTCTCCCGCACCGGCAAGCCCGCCTACGCCCCCAGCTCCTACTATTCCTCCTGGGAGCTCCAGAGCGCGAAGCAGATGGGCCGGGAGCCCCTCAAGACCATCGAAATGAGCGTGGAGAAGATCCACGAGACCGTGGAGAAATACGGGCAGGCGGCCCTGCGGGCCAAGAAGGCGGGCATGCGCATGTGCATGATCCACTGCGGCCACGCCAACCTCATCAGCCAGTTCTCCAGCCCCCTCTACAATTTCCGCACGGACGAATACGGCGGCAGCCTGGAGAACCGCACCCGCTTCACCATCGAGGTGCTGGACCGGGTCCGGGAGCTCTGCGGCGAGGATTTCGTCATCGAGGCCCGGGTCTCCGCCGACGAGATCAAGCCCGGGGGCATGGCCTATGAGGAGACGCTGAAATACATCGCCCTCATCAAGGACAGGATCGACATCCTCCACGTCTCCGCGGGCATCCACGGGGAATTCGAATACATGAAATACTGGTGGCAGAACTACATGATGGACCGGGAATACAACGTCCACTATGCCGCCGCCATCAAAAAGGAGTTCCCCGATCTCCTCATCAACACCGTGGGCTCCATCATGAGCATCGACCGGGCGGAGGAGATCATCGCCTCCGGCAAGGCGGACTTCGTTTCCATGTGCCGCCCCCTGCTGGCGGACCCGGAGATGCCCCGGAAGTACGCCGAGGGCCGGGAGGAGGACCACCGCCCCTGCCTGCGCTGCCAGTGCTGCGCCGGGCCGGAGCACCGGGCCATCACCTGCGCCGTCAACCCCTTCCTGGGCCGGGAGCGGGAATTCCCCCTGGGGAAGGTGACGAAGGCCGGGGAGAAGAAGCGCTACGCCGTGGTGGGCGGCGGCCCCGGCGGCATCACCGCCGCTCAGATCCTCTGCGCCCGGGGCCACGACGTCACCCTGTATGAGAAGTCCGGGAGGCTGGGCGGCGCCCTGTACTACGCGGCCCTGCCCTCCTTCAAGCAGGACATGGCCGACTACGTGAAGTACCTCGTCCGCCAGGCCTATAAGTGCGGCGCGAGGATCCTGCTGAACACGGAGGCCACTCGGGAGCTTTTGGAGAAGGAGAAGTACGATGGGGTCGTCGTGGCCATCGGCGCGGATCCCCTGGTGCCGGAGCTGCCCGGCATCCGCCTGCCCCACGTCCACTGGGCCCCGGAGGCCGACGCGGGGGAGAAGCCCTGCGGCCAGAGGGTCGTGATCGTGGGCGCGGGGGCCGTGGGCCTGGAGGCCGCCATCGACCTGAAGAAGGCGGGGAAGGACGTCACCGTCATTGAGATGCTGGACAGCTACGCCAGCCTGCAGAAATCCGCCCACGGCGGCGCCGCGGAGTTCCTCGCCCTGGTGGAGGAGCTGAAGCTGGACGTGCGCCTGAGCCACAGACTGCTGGAGGTCACCCCGGAGGCGGTGCTCTGCGAGAACACGGCCACCGGCGAAAAACTGAGCATCCCCGCGGATACCGTGCTGCTGGCCATGGGCGTGCGCGCCCGCTGGGCGGAGGCCGACGAGCTGCGCCGGGCCTGCCCCGAGACCAGCTCCTTCCTGGTGGGCGACTGCCTCTATGTGGGCAGCAACGTCTCCGCCGCCACCTCCGGCGCCCTCTCCGCCGCCGGATATATGTAAGGCTTTCGCGGGCAAGCGCGCAGATTTTGTCTGTCCCGCCGTATTCCGTATTGCTATTCTCCGGCAAAGCTGGTATACTGGACCCGCAGATATCAGATACAACAGAAAAGAGGATGCGTTATGAACAAACAGGAGCTCATCAGGAAGATCGCGGCCGACGCAGAGCTGACCCAGAAGCAGGCCGCCGCTGCTCTGGAAAGCGCCGTTGCCGCCATCAAGGAAACCGTCGCTGCCGGCGACAAGGTCCAGCTCATCGGCTTCGGGACCTTCGACAGCAAGAAGCGGGAAGCCCGCAAGGGCCGCAATCCCCGCACCGGCAAGACCGTGAAGATCGCCGCCGCCACGACGCCTGTTTTCAAGGCGGGCAAGGCGTTTAAGGACGAGGTCAATAAGTAAGCCATCGTTCGATGGATGAAATCCCGGGTCGCTCCGCGCGCACCCGGGATTTTTCCCGGGAAGCTGTCCCGCTTTGACAGATAAGCATGAAATTACAGCACCGCGCCGCGGGAGAGATTTGACATTCGCCGCGCCCCGGTCTATAATACAGCAAAGGAAGTGTTTGCCGATGAAGATCGAGAGCCGAAAGGCGGAGGAAGCGGCCGTCCTGGCCGCCGCGGAGGCCATGTGCGCCGCCGCCAGGACCGCGCCGAAGGCCTGCGGGATCGATACGCTGGACAGCGCGATCCTCACGGGGGAGGACAAGGCCGCCCTCAGCGCCGAAATGCGCCGCATCGCGGAGCTGGATGGTGATACCTTCTTCATCCGGGACGCGGACAATGTGGATCAGAGCCTGGCCGTGGTCCTCATCGGGGCCGACGACCGGCCCAGGGGCGTGGACCGGGTCTGCTCCCTCTGCGGCTGGGACGGCTGCGGCGACTGCGTGAAGCACGGCGGCAAGTGCATCATGAACAGCGTGGACCTGGGCATCGCCGTGGGGAGCGCGGTCTCCCTGGCGGCGGATCTGCGCATGGACAACCGGGTCATGTTCACGGCGGGCAAGGCCGCCGCTTCCCTGGGGCTGCTGGGGGAGAAAAAGCTCATTTTCGGCATCCCCCTGTCCGTGAGCGGGAAATCCCCGTTTTTCGACAGGAAATTCAATCGCTGAGCTAACGGACGCATGGCTGCCTGAGGGCGGCTGATTATACAAAGGAGGAAGGATCATGGGAAAGTTCGTAATCAAGACGGGTAAAACGGGCGTTCGCTTCAATCTTCTTGCCGGCAACGGCCTGGTCATCGGCACCAGCGAGATCTACAAGTCCGAGGCCAGCTGCCTCAACGGCATCGACAGCGTCAAGCGCTGCTGCGTCGGCGGCGTCCAGGACCTGACGGATGAGAATGCCGCAGCCGTCAAGCATCCGAAGTTCGAGGTCTATCAGGACAAGGCCGGGGAGTTCCGCTTCCGCCTCAAGGCCCGCAACGGGGAGATCATTCTGGCCTCCGAAGGCTACAAGGAGAAGAAGAGCTGCCTGGGCGGCATCGAGAGCGTGAAGAAGAACGCGCCCGATGCGGAGACCGTCCGGGAAGAGTAAGCTTTGAGAATCAAACCGGGGAGCGGACGAAAGCCCGCTCCCCGGTGGTTTTTATTCGCATCGAACCGTCCGCTTTTTGGCGGAAGGGGGGATCTTCCCCGGCACGACCCGGACGGTCGTCTCCGGGAACGCCTTTTCCAGCAGGGGCAGCGCGTCTCCCGGCGCGCCCTCCACCGTCACCGTCAGCGTCCCGCCTTCCGCGCGGGCCTCGTAGTCCAGCACCGTGTCCAGGCCCAGCAGCAGCTCGTCCAGGGCATAGACGGAGACGGGCTTCCGCAGCTCCGATACCCGGCCCAGGATCCGGTCCAGCCGCGGGCCGGGCCGCCCGCAGGGGCAGGTCCCCGGCAGGAGGCGGCTCACGTCGCCGGTGCGGTAGCGCTCCAGGGGCATGGCCTCCCGGCGCAGGGTGGTGAAGACGATCTCGCCCCACTGCCCCTCCGGCAGCGCTTCCCCCGTGTCCGGGTCCACGATCTCCACCAGGAGCTCGTCGGCCCGAATATGCTGTCCCAGCAGCAGGGGACACTGCACCGCGAAGCCCAGCCCGCTCTCCGTGAGCCCGTAGTGGGAAAAGACCTTCGTCCTCCACAGGCGCTCGACGGTATCCCGTCCGGCCTCGGAGACGTAGTCCCCGCTGAGGAGCACGCTCTTCGGCCGCAGCTCCGGGGTCAGGAGGGCCAGCTTGCGCAGCTGCACGGGCAGACCCACCAGGCAGTCCGGCCGGAGGGCGCGGAGGGCTTCCGCGGTCTCGCCGGAGTCCGTCGGCAGACAGAGCAGGGAGGGGCGCGCGCCCAGCTCCCGCAGGCCCTCCTCCAGCAGCCTTCCCAGGCCGCCGGGCGCGGCGCTCCCCAAGAGGATGGCGACCCGGTCCCCCGGACTGCAGATGTCTCCCATCCCGTCCCGGAAGAAGTCCGCCGTCCGCCGCAGGTCCCCATCGGTGAAGTAGAGGCGCTTGCGCTTCCCGGTGCTGCCGGAGGTCTCCAGCGTGACGATCCGGGCGATCTCCCCGGCGCCCGCCTTCACGTAGCGGTAGCCGTGGTCGGCAAGGTCCTCCGCCGTGGTGAAGCCCGTCATTTGTCCTCCAGCGCGGCTTCCACCTCGGCCATGCGGCCCTCGGCCAATTCCTCGGAGATGAAGACCTTGCCGCACTTGGGGCAGACGGGGACCTCATGGCTGAAGGAGCGGTTCATGTATTCGAAGACGACCGCCTTCTTCACCAGCGTTTCCCCGCATTTGAAGCATTTCCAGTTCATGCCGTCCACTGCTCGCGCCTCCCTCAGCGGATCTCCGCGCCGCGCCACTTCATCCGGTGGCTGTACACCGCGGCGACCTCGAAGCTAACTTCGTCGCCCTCCCCGGAGGGCCGGTACTGCACCCAGTAGGTGACGACGCTCTTGACGAGGCTGGCCAGTCTCCACCCGTCGTCCCCGATGAGCTTGTCGCCCCCGGTCTCCGCGTGCCAGACGGCCTCCTGCAGGTCGGCGACGCTCACCAGCGTCCGCTCCATCTTCTCCCGCAGCTCGTCGGGGATAGCCAGACGGAGGGCGTCCCAGGGCTGCGTCTCCGGCGTGAAGTCCACGTCCCATTCCTCCTTCAGAAGCTCCTGCTTCAGCTGCAGGGCGTTATGCCGCTTTTCCAGAATGGAGGGAAGGGGTCCCTCCTCCGAGCCGAAATAGGTCTCCAGGATGTGCCGGCATTCCTTGCCCCGGGTGAGGAAGACCTCCCGGCAGTTGATGCAGTAGACCACGTAGGGCGCTTTGGCCCCGGCGGCCGCCTCCTCGCCGAAGCGTTGGAAGAGCTCGGGATTGGGCACCTGGATGTGCCCGCCGAAGCCGCAGCAGCGGCTGACGTCCCCGATCTCCGTAAGGGCCGTTCCGGCGGCGGCGGCCAGGTCCCGCACGGCCCCGCGCAGTTCGCTGTCCTCCCGGGCGGCGCAGGGATCAAAGACCGCCGCTTTGCCGAAGCTCTTGTACTTCGCGGTCAGGCCCGCCTCCGCCATTTTCCCATAGAGGGAGGCGAGGGGGATCTCAGGAAGATACTCCCGGATGGTGCGCTCACAGGTGGCGCAGGCGAAGATGAGCGTGGGCTTTCCCAGCTGCTCCCAGGCAGCCCGCAGCTTTTCGGTATTGGCGTTCAGCCGATCCAGATCCCCTGCCCAGAGGGCGGGAACGCCGCAGCAGCCCAGCATGAGCCCCGTATCCCCGCCGGTCGCCTCCTGCAAAAAGCGGTATGCTTCCTTTACCAGCCGGGGGCTGGACATCCCCAGCCTGCAGCCCGGGAAGAAGACATATTTGCAGCCTTCCTTTCCCTTGGGGGCCAGGAACGCGGAGGCTTCCCCGGTGGAAAAGTCCATCTCCCGCAGCCAGAAGTCGTGGAAAGCCCTCGGCCCCGTATTCCGGCGGAAACGGTCTGTCCGGGAGAGCATGAACATGGCCCCCAGGTTTGCGTTGGTGGGACAGACGGCATTGCACCTTCCGCAGTTCGTGCAGGAATAAGTCTGGCGCACCAGGCTCTGGGTGGCGATGGGAGGCGCGGCGGCAGAGTCGGCATAGGCTTCTCTGGCCAGGCCGTGGGGCTTTTTCCGATAGTGCTGCAGCATGATGCAGTGATCAATGCAGTCGGTGCAGTCGCATTTCAGGCACCTGGCAGCCTCCGCCTGCGCGCCTTCTTCCGTCTCCGTTTCCACGGGCGGCGCGCATTCCACGCCCTCATGGCGAACATAGCGGTCACAGTGGGCCGCGTGTTCGTGGGGAAGGATGGGTTCCGGGCGCCCGGTCATAAGGTAGGCTTCGATCACCTTGCTGGCCTCCGGACCCATGGCGATGCCCTCCATCATGGTCCAGCCCGCACAGGGCCCTCCGGCAAAGTATTTCTCCCCGTCGAGACGGAAGCCGCCATCGCCGGTGGCAAAATATACCGCGTCGAAGGGAGCAAGGTCCGCTTCCGTCACAGCCTTGTCGAAAACAAAGCTGCAGAAGCCTTCCTTCACTGCGGAGAATTGGAGCTTGAAATCCTCCTCAAATTCCGGAAAACGGGGATCGTCCCGCAAAGAACCGCCCCAGCCGGGAAGCTGATCGAAAACGGTCACCACGTATTTCTTCAGCGCCAGATTCAGGGCGGCGGAAAGCCCGCAGGCTCCTGCGCCGACGACGGCGATGGTCTGTTCGTGGGGCGGCACGTTATATCCCTCCGCCTTTTTGCGGGCGAAGCGGATGGCCGCTTTTTCCAGACCGGGAATATCGACAGCGCCGCCCAGGGCTTCCCGCTGGCAGTGCTCCCGGCAGGGGGCGGGGCAGAGGGCTGCCACCACGCTGGGGAAAACCACCGCGGTTTTCAAAGCCTTCCAGGCCGCATTCCACCGGCCCTTCTCGCATTTTTCGGCAAAGCCGCGCACATCCAGGGCAAAGGGACAGGCGCAGGCGCAGGAAGCAGGCTCCCCGTTGAAGCAGGAGCCGGTGAATTGGGTAAAATCCGTCAGCTGCATAGTACAGACCTCCCTGGGGCATAGATTATTCTATATTCTATCACAAGCACGGCAGCTTTACAATATGACCGGCGCAAGCCGAAGGAAGAACCGCCATAGTCAAAATGCCATGCAAATACATATGAGAATAGCACGGAGGCATTGCAAACGATGGTGAACTGTGTTAATATAATTAATATATTATAAGTATCAGTCGGAGGAAAACGGTATGAAACGCAGAATGAAACGATGGATGAGCTTTGCCTTGGCCCTCCTTATGGCGGCAGGGCTGGCAGCGGGGCTGCCGACGACAGCGAAAGCGCTGGAGGCAGGCGAAAGCATGCCGATTACCGGGCGGATCGTCCAGGTGCAGGATCTGGATCTGACAGGCCTTTCCATGACCTATACGGCGAAAGGAGACAACTACAATGAAGGCTCAGTCGGATCTCTCAATCTCACTTACACGTTAAACGGGCCTGTGGGGACCTGCGGCGTTCGTATCTGCTGCTGGTATTCCAGTATGCCGGACCAGGCGACCATCGATCGTGACAATGAAGCGATGGTGGAGATTTGGAAAGAAAATGAGGAAAACCTGTCGGAAAAAACGTTGCCCAAAAAGATGGGCAGCGGAAGGCCGGTCCATGCCGAGGATATCGGGATCAAGGAGTACATAGTTTTGCTTGGCCTGGATAGAAACGTGGATATGATCGGCTATGTGGTGGTGGAAGCCGACCTGGACCTGATCCCATCCGATATCACACCCGGCGCCATCGAAAGCGTGTCTGCGACAGCGACGGCAGGGAAGATCACCGTGAGCTGGGCGAAATCCTCCGGCGCGTCAAGCTACGTTGTTCAGCGGCGGGTGAAGGATTCCTCCGCCTGGGCTACGCTGGATTCCGGCTTTATCGGCACCAGCTATACGGATACCACCGCCGTTGGCGGGACGGTTTATCAATACCGGGTGCGTGGAAAGAGCGGCGGAAACTATGGCCCCTATAGGGCCAGCGGCGTAGTGCGGGCCGTTGCGGCCTCTGTGGGCCCCGGTGCAATCTCCGGCGTAACAGCGACGGCATCGGCGGGGAAGATCAGCGTGAGCTGGACGGTTTCCGAGGGGGCAAAGGCTTATATTATCCAGCGTCGGGTAAAGGACGGCGACACCTGGACGACGCTGAATTCCAATGTGACCGGGCGCAGCTATGAGGATACTACTGGCGTCGCGGGGACAGTCTACCAGTACCGGGTGCGGGGCAGGGATGGTTCCGTCTACGGTCCCTTCAAGGTGAGCAGCGTGGTGCGCGCCCAGGCAGGCAGCGGAAGCGACGCCGGTAAGCCCGGAACGATCGGCAGCGTGACGGCCAAAGCGTCGGCAGGGAAGACTACGATCACCTGGACAGCGTCCTCCGGTGCGACAGCTTATATTATCCAGCGTCGTGTGAAGGACGGCGACGCCTGGACGACGCTGAAGTCCAATGTAACGGGACTGAGCTATGAGGACACCACGGGCGTTGCCGGTACAGTCTACCAGTACCGTGTCCGTGGCCGCAACGGCACGGTGTACGGTCCCTTCAAGCTTTCCAGCGTGGTCCGCGCGCAGGCGGCGTAATTACAACATACGCAGGCTGCGGAGCAGCAACGGGATGATTAACCGGAAAACCACCGATCCAATCGTCGGTGGTTTTCCAATCATGGAAGTAATGGAAGCATAAAAGAGATCGCCGGAAACTCGGGCGATCTCTTTTCCTGTTATGTTCCTTTTTCCGTTTCCTCCAGCCGCGCCAGGATCTCGGGATATCCCCCGGCCCCGTGCTGGAGGCAGCGGTTGACGCGGCTGATAGTGGCGCTGCTGGCGCCGGAGAGCCGACCCACCTCGTTATACACCAGGCCCTGGCGCAGCAGCCTCGCCACGTGGAAGCGCTGAGACATTGCCTGCAGCTCCGTGATGGTACAAAGATCTTCAAAAAAGCGATAACACTCCTCCCGGTCCTTCAAGGCCAGGATCGCGTCGAACAGATGGTCGGCGGCCTCGGAATGCAGATCAGACATGGCAGCTCCCTCGATTCAATAGGATAATGTGCTATCATGATAGCATCGAAAACCGGGATTGTCAACCTTTGGAAGGAGAAAGAATCAGGCCCGGACTGACCCGGGCCTGAACCGTACAGAATAAGCCTCGCAGAGTTCGCACCCGCAGGTGCGAAAAAACCGGATCATTTTCCACGGGGACATGTGCCTCGTGAAAAACTTTCGGGGAGCGTACTGTGCGAGCGAAACGAGTGAGGGGAGCGGAGCCCGAACGACTCTCAAATCAGAGCCAGGCGAATTGGTCGAGCTGAAATCAAAAGGTGGAATTGACGTCCTTGTTGTAATCCCCGCTGTTGCCGCCGGAGAAATGGAGGATATCTCTCTCCAGCTCGTGCACCAGAAGCGGGCTGTGTTTCACCTTCCTGGGAACGAAAACCAGGGTGCTCTTTCGGGTGTGGATCTGCTCCCCGCCGATGAGGAAGCTCACGTCTCCGCAGAGCTCCTCCGGGTGTTCCGGGTCGCTTCCAATGAAAGCGATGAACTCATCCAGATCGTCATGGGTGTGCTCCTCGGGGCCGGTATCGTTGGTGGTGTGGAACCACACAGACTCTGTATAGGGAGCACCGGGCAGCTTTTTCCCGTCGATCCACAGCAGAAAGGTGAGAAAGCCCTCCGGCGCGTCGGGGATGCGCCCGTCCACGGGGGCATATTTCGTCACCCGGTAATCCGCGTATTTTCCGGCGGGGACAGCGGCGTCTGCTTTTTCAGCCCGATAGAAGGATGCGTTCACGTGCATGATGTAGTGGAGCATAGGCTTTTCCAGCCCCTTCACCGCCCGGATGTTATGTGCGCAGCCCTTGGGGACAAATACAAAGCTGGTTTCCGAAAAGACCAGGTGATCGTTCTCGATCTGAAAATCCACAGTGCCGTTCAGTTCTTCGTAATGCTCCGGGTCCCCCCCAACGAACATGTGCAGTTCGTCGGAGTCGTGCCTGATCAGACCGTCGGTGATGAGATCGGAAACGATCCATTCCACGCAGCCAAAGATGCTGCCCGGCACGACGCTGCCATCCAGGCAGACGGAGGGGCGAAGGGCTTCCTGGGGAATGCAGGGAAACAGAGGTTTGGGGCAGCTGCCGCCCCGGGCGAAATAGCGCTCGTACATGGTGTTTTCCTCCTGTCGTCTCCGGCCTCCGGCCGGACTCAGCTTCCCAAATATGCTTTTCTGACGCTGTCGTTCTGCAGCAGGTCTTTTCCGGGGCCGGTGAGTACCACTCGTCCGGTTTCCAGTACGTAACCGCGGTCGGCAATGGACAGGGCCATGCGCGCATTCTGCTCTACAAGAAGGACGGTGACGCCGCTGCGATGGATCTCCTGGATGATGGAGAAAACCTGTTCCACCAGAATGGGGGCCAGGCCCATGCTGGGCTCGTCCAGCATGATGAGACTGGGTCGGGAAACCAAGGCCCGTCCGATGGCCAGCATCTGCTGTTCGCCGCCGGAGAGCGTTCCCGCAACCTGCCTCCTGCGCTCCTTGAGTCGGGGGAAACGGTCATACACGCCGGCGATAGCGTCGTCCAGCTCCCGCCCCGGGCGGGTATAGGCGCCCATTTCCAGATTCTCCTCCACGGTAAGCTTGCTGAAGATTCGCCGTCCCTCCGGCACATGGATAACGCCCTTGCGTACGATCGCGTGGGGGGCCATACCCACGATGCTCTCGCCCTTGAAGGTGAGGCTGCCGGTCTTGGAGCGAAGCAAGCCGCTGATGGTATTCAGCGTGGTGGATTTCCCTGCGCCATTGGCGCCGATCAGGGTGACGATCTCCCCTTTGTTCACGGTGAAGGAAACGCCCTGAATGGCGTGAATGCTGCCGTAATAGACATTCAGGTTTTCCGCGCACAGCATGAGATCTTGATCTGCCATGCTTTACACCTCCTGTTGTTTGCCCAGATAAGCTTCGATCACGGCCGGGTTGGATCGGATCTCCTCCGGGGTGCCCTTGGCGATGATCTGGCCAAAGTTCAGCACGGCGATGCCCTCGCAGATTCCCATGACCAGGCTCATGTCGTGCTCTATGAGCAGCACGGCGATCTGGAAGGTGTCACGGATGCGGCGGATATTCTCCATCAGCTCCGCCGTCTCTGAGGGATTCATACCCGCAGCAGGTTCGTCCAGCAGCAGGATCGAGGGATTCGTGGCGAGAGCGCGCAGGATCTCCAGCCGCCGCTGCGCACCATAGGGCAGGCTGCCGGCGGGAGTGTCCGCCGTGTCCTCCATATGGAAGATGCCCAGCAGCTCCATGGCCCGCTTCCGGGCGATGCGCTCGCCCCGCCAATAGCGGGGGAGACGGAAAATGGCCTCTGGCAGAGTATAGTCCATCTCGTGATGGAGCCCCACCAGGATGTTGTCGATGACGCTCATATCCTTGAACAGACGGATATTCTGGAAGGTGCGGGCGATGCCCATGCGGCAGAGCTGGGCGGTGGATTTCCCGGCAGTGCTGACCCCATCCAGCAGGATGTTGCCCCTGGTGGGCTTGTAGACATTGGTCAGCAGATTGAAGACCGTGGTCTTTCCGGCCCCGTTGGGACCGATCAGTCCGGTGATCTCCGTCCGCCCGACGGTGATCTCAAAGTCATTTACAGCGGTCAGTCCGCCAAAGTCGATGCCCAGATGATGGGTTTCCAGCACCGGCGTCTTGTCCATGTCCCGCTCGGGGATGAAGCCCTTGGGCCCCAGGGGATGCAGACGGTCACTCATGCTCCTTGCCCTCCTTTTTCCGAGAGCGGAATAATTCCCCGTTCAGCAGCTTCTCGATGAAGCGGGAGACAGAGATATCCTTCGTGCCCATCAGGCCCGAAGGCTTGAAGATCATCACCACGATGAGCAGCAGGGAATAGATCACCATACGGTAGCTGCTGAGCGCCTGCATGAGGCTGGGCAGGGCAGTGAGCACCGTGGCGGCGATCACCGAGCCGGTCATGGAGCCCATTCCGCCCAGCACGACCATGACCAGGATGTTGATGGAGGCCATGAAGTCGAAGGATTTGGGGAAGAGGCTGCCCTGGAAGCCGGCGTACACCGCTCCGGCCACGCCGGCCAGAAATGCGGAGAGGGCAAAGGCAAAGACTTTGTAGTATGTCAGGTTGATGCCGCAGCTTTCCGAAGCGATCTCGTTTCCGCGGATGGAGAGAATGGCACGGCCATGCCTGGAATGGATCACGTTATGAGTGATGAAAACGGCAGCTGCCAGACAGATGAAGGTCAGCAGGAAGCTGGAATGCTTGGGCACATTCAGCAGACCGGGAGTGCCGCCTGTGATGCCGTCCAGATTGATGATGGCGATACGGATGATCTCACCGAAGCCCAGGGTAATGATGGCCAGATAGTCGCCCTTGAGCCGCAGGGCGGGGATGCCGATGAGAATGCCGAAGACCGCCGCCGCGAGACCGGCGATGAGCAGGCCGAAAAGGATGGTAAGCCCCGTGGGCCAGGATACGGTGGCCTTCCAGAACAGCGCTCCCACATAGGCTCCCACGGCCATGAAGCCCGCATGGCCAAGGGGCAGCTGACCCAGGTAACCGGTGCAGATATTCAGCGAGACGGCCAGAATGCTGTAGATGCCGCACTGGATGAGCACGGCTTTGCTGGCCCGGTTAAGAAGCCCGCTGTTGTAAAGCAGCGTACCGCCCACCAGCAGCACGGCCACCAGCACGGCGTTGATGAGATATTTGGAAGGTGTGCTGAGCTGTATCCGTTTCTTCATATCACACCTCAGACTTTCTCGCGCATGGTCCGGCCCAGGAAGCCGGTAGGCTTCACCAGCAGCACGATGATCAGGATCACGTAGACCACCGCGTCCGCCCAGGTGGTATAGCCCAGAGCGTTGACGATCACTTCTGCCATGCCGATCGCAAGGCCGCCCAGCATGGCTCCGGGGATGGAGCCGATGCCCCCCAGCACAGCGGCCACAAAGGCCTTCATGCCCAGAAGATAACCGGTGGTGGGCTTTACCTGGGGGTATTTGCAGCAGTAGAGAATGGCGCCGATGCCGGCCAGAATGGCGCCAATGGCGAAGGTGAAGGTGATGGTGCGGTTGACATTGATGCCCATGAGCTGGGCCGCTCCCATATCCTCGGACACTGCCCGCATGGCTTTGCCCATTTTGGTCCGGTTCACCAGGATCGTCAGCATTGCCATGCTGATGATGGCCACCGCCAGGGTCACCAGGGTGGTGAGGGAGATATTCAGGCTGCCAAGGCTGTAGCTGACGGTGGGGATGATGGCCGTGTTGGGGAAGCTGCGGGGATTGGCGGAGAGCAGCAGCTGGGCCACGTTCTCCAGGAAGAAGGACACACCGATGGCCGTGATGAGCAGGGAGATGCGGGGCGCTTTCCGCAGCGGAGCATACGCCACCTTTTCAATGACACAGGCCAGCACCATGCA
>JAEEGK010014740.1_pt1 | contig 17426 bp, 18 predicted proteins | sample 8958771 | NCBI WGS metagenome assembly JAEEGK01 (sample SAMN16246547, study PRJNA631951) | gut metagenome | biome: gut microbiome; feature: rumen; material: SC-attached | host: Bos | place: Iran: Karaj | collected 2018-10
GACTTATCAAGAAGAATTAAAATATGGAAAAGATGCATATAAACAATTTCTATATACTAATAGTGATGAACAAAAGAAAGATATATTAAAGAATAGTAAACTAAATAAACCATTTTGCAAGGGATTTAAATCGTCATTTAAAGAACCGCTATTTAATGGTAAAAAAATAACTGATTTTGATTATATCTTTCAAGGTCATGTTCATTTTCCATCTATTGAAAAAACACCAATAAATACTATTTATACGGTATGTATGGCTTATAAACATAAAAATATTGCCACATACATTATTTTAAAAGAGAAAGAAATTGGTTTTGATATTGAAGAAGTATTTGTTACATTTGATCGAGATAAAATGTTAGAAAGAGTAAGACTAAGTGATATGCCAGATAAATCACTAATTAATAAGTATTTACGTCATTGAATAAAAATGATTTATATGATAGAATTATCTAGTAAGGGTTGTTTATGAAAAAAAGAATTGGATATTTATTATTAATTATAATTAGTATTGTTGGATCAAGACTAATATTTGGTAAAGATTATCATTTAAATAGTGATAATTTAAAAGAAGAGAATTTATATGTTTATAAAGATTTTTCTAAAAATATTTTAACTACGTTTGTCGATGATGAAGACTTTTATTATGTTAGTAAAATAGGTGATAATCATTATAATATAGTTAAATATGATTTAATTAGTAATAATAAAGAAGCAGAGTTTGTTTTTAATACTATTAAACCATTAGATACAGTTAATTTATTTAAACAAGATGGTTATATTTATTTAACTTCTAGTCATAATGATTATTATAAGTTTGATAAAAGATTAAATTTACTTGGTAAAGCTACTGTTAATAATGATATAGAAACATATGGTATATATAATGATAAATTAGTATATGCAATTAACAATGAAATATATATTGGTAATGAATTATATGGTGAAGTACCAATTAGTTGTGGTGATAGTAAAGAAGTTATTTATGATCGTAATACTTATCTTCACTTCTATAATAAGAATACTGGATTTGGTTGTTTATATAGTATTGATGATAAGAAAATAGAATATTTAGATTATGAAAATGCATCTTATGTAAAAAATAAATTAATTGAATATCAAAATAATCGATTAAGTTTTAATTATGATGGTAGTACATATTATTTTAATGATATAACTGAATCTACTTATTTAAAAATGCATAGTAGTGGAGATTATCTATTTACTATAGATATGACTAATTATAAATTAAGAGTTTATAATATTGAATCAAGAAAGATTATTTATGAAAAGAATATTCCAGAACTTAAAGGATCAATAGTAAGTAATATTATGATTGATGATTATGTTTTCTTCTTATTAGAAAACAATAATCATACTGATTTATATGTTTGGGATTATTTAAAAGAAACTAGAAGTAATTATGATATGATTGATTATAATGAAAAAGAATATAAATTTAAAAATAATGAACTTAAAGAAGAAATAAGAAATAATTATAATATAGATGTTTATTTATATGATCAAGCTGTTGATTATTTCGATAAATATTATGTATTAGCTTCCTATGATGATATTCTTATTAATTCAAGATTACTTACTATTAAAGAAGTATTACAAGAATTTAATAGTGAAGAAGTAGCTAATATTAAAAATATTAAATTATATTTTGAAAAAGATATTGTATCTAGTAATGGAGATAATAAACCAGTATCATTATTAGTTAATAAAAATAATAGTAATATCTTGGTTATTAATATAACAAATGATGCATTTAAAGATACAATTAAGAAAGAATTAATAAATTTATATCCAAATTTAGAGAAAAATATTGAATTAGGAAAATAGTTTGATATAATTAATGTATGTTTTGGAGGAGTTATGGATAAGATTAAGATTTTATACAATGAAGATGAAATAGCAGCTAGAGTAAAAGAATTAGCAGAAACTTTATATCAAAAATATGGTGATGATGAAGTAGTATTCGTTTGTACTTTAAAAGGAGCAGTATTCTTTGCGTGTGATTTGTTAAAAAGATACAAAGGTGATGCAAGATTAGAGTTTTTAAGAGTAGCTAGTTATGAAGGAGAATCATCAACTGGTAAAATTAGTCTTAAAATGCCACTAGATGCAGAAAAGATTAATGGTAAACATGCAGTAATCATTGAAGATATTGTTGATACTGGTTATACATTAGAGTATATTAGAAAGTATGTTGCTGATATGCATCCAGCTTCACTAATTGAGTGTACATTACTTGATAAGAAAGCAAGACGTGTAGTTGATATAAATCCAACATATTCAGGATTTGTAATTGATGACTTATTTGTTGTTGGCTATGGACTTGACTATGATCAAAAGTATCGTAACCTTCCATATATTGGTGTAGTTGTCAAGGAATGAAAAATAAATATGTAAATGGGTGTCAAATTTAGACAAACCACTTGCATATTTTTTTTGTAAAGTTTATTCTAATAATAGAGGGAGAGTGAAGAAGTGTGATATATCCATCTATTGATAAACTTTTGAATTTAATTAACTCAAAATATGAACTTGTTCATGTAGCAGCAGCTAGAAGTTATGATATTAAACATAATGGCAACTTACAAATGCCAAAAGAAAAATACAGATCAAAGAAAAACATTGGTAAAGCTCTTGAAGAAATAGTTGAGGGTTTGGTAGTAGTTAAAAACGATTGACAAAAAACTATTAATTCAGTAAACTATAATTAGATAGAGTAGAGGTGAGGATTTTGCGTAATAAAAAAGGCCAAGCGTTAGTCGAATATGTTTTAATCATTGCTTTAATATCTGTTGTTATAATAGGATTAGTTAATACTTTTGGAGGTTATTTAAAAGATTCCATGACAAAAACGAGTTGTGGTCTTACTGGACAAGAGTATGTTAAGGGTTCTAAACCCGGAGAAGGATATTGTAAGGATAAGTAGTAGGACTCTATTACTTTTTTCTTTATGGAGGAAAAAATGAACTATCAAAAAATTAGTGGTAAAGGATACGATATACATGTTATAAACAATAAAAAGTTTCATACTGTTGATTGTCGTATATATTTTACTGAAAATGTAACTAAAGAATTAGTAACTTATCGAAATGCTTTGATAAGTGTTTTAACATATGCAACTAACAATTACGATACAAAAGAAAAATTAATAAAAAAATGTCAAGACTTATATTCATTAGTTCCTGTTTCATCGTCAAATAGGAATGGTAATTTAATGACAACTAAGTTTAGTCTTTCAACTGTCAATTCTAGTTATATAAAAGAAAATAATTTAATAGATAATATTCTTTTACTTCGTGAGATTATTCTAAATCCATTAGTTGAGAATAATGGTTTTAAAAAGAAATATTTTGATATTATAAAACGAGAATTAGAAACTGAAACTAAAACTATTTCTGAAGAACCAAGACTTTATGCCAATATTGAATTAATAAAGTTAATTGGTGAAAATAAAATATTCTCAGGATATAGTGATTTAGATATTTTAAATAAAATGGATGAAAAGAAATTATATCAAAGTTATTTAGATATGATTAATAATAGTAAAATAGATATCTTTATATCAGGTAATATTAAAAATACTAAAGAAGTAGTTAAAGTAATTAAAGATAATTTTGTTTTTAATGTTAGTAATTTTAAATTAAATAATCTAATTGTTTTACCAGATAAGAAAAATATTAAGCCAATTATTAAAGAAGAAGTTAAAAATTATCAACAATCTAAACTATCAATGGGTTATAGATTTTTTGATTTAACTGATTTTGAAGGAAGATATGTACTACCATTATTTAATACAATCCTTGGTAATGGACCTAATTCACTTCTGATGAGAAAAATACGTGAAGAGAATTCATTATGTTATTATGTTAATAGTTATTGTAATAGATTAGATAATATAGCTTTAGTAAATTCTGGTATTGATAAGGTTAACATTGATAAAGTAATTGAGATGGTTAATCAAGTTATTAATAATATTATTGATGGTAAATTTACAAATAAAGATTTAGAAGAAGCTAAAATGGATTTATTAATGGGATTAGCAACAATATGGGATAGTAATAAAAGTATTATTGAATACTATTATGGTATAAATATTTTTAATTCACATGATATTAAGAAAAAGATAGAAATGGTTAAAAAAGTTAGTAAAGAAGATATAATTAGTGTAGCTAAAAAACTTAATTTAGAAGGAATATTCTTCTTAAAGGGGGATTTATGAAGATAATAAACTATTTTGGTAAGGAACAACTAGTTTACTATGAAAAACTAAAGAATGGATTAGAAGTATATATTTTACCAAATAAGAATCAAGCTAATTATCATATTGAAGTAGTAACTAAGTTTGGTTCAGGGATTAAAGAATTTATTCCAATAGGGGAAGACAAATATTTAAAATTACCTCTTGGTGTTGCTCATTTTTTAGAGCATAAAACATTTGATAATGATGGTGAAGATGTATTTAAGTTCTATAGTAAGACTGGAACATATATTAATGCTGCAACCAATTACTTTTATACAAAGTATTATATTGATGGTAAAAAGAGTATAAAAAAGAATTTAGATTATTTACTTAATATGATCTTTACGCCATACCTTGTGCCTTCTAAAGTGGAAAGTGAAAAAGGTATTATTGCTGAAGAAATTAAAATGTATGATGATGAAGCTGATTGGATAATGGATTATGAAAGTAAGCGCAATGTATTTTTTACTACTGTTAATGAAAAAATAGCTGGTACAGTTGATTCAATACAAAAAATAGATGCTGATATTTTAACTCGTACTTATAATACATTTTATCAACCAAGTAATATGTTTATTGTAATGACTGGTAATATTAAGGTTGATGATGTTATGGAGGTTATTAAGAATAATGAGAAATTAAATAAAAGAAAGAGTAACTTACCAATAACTATAAAAAAAGAAAAAGAACCAGTTAAGGTAGTTGATGAATACAAGTGTTTTGAAGAAAATATTGTTGTACCAAAATTATCATATTCATATAAGTTTAATCTTGATGATATAAAAGGTGATCAATTATTAACGAGACAATATTTAAGTTTAATCTTTTCTCATTTATTTGGTGAAACAAGTAAATTTAATGAGAAAGTATTAGAAGAGAATTTAGCAACAGGATTTTATATTGATCATATATATTTTGATAATATTTATGCATTAAGTATTGAAGCTGAATCTGAATTTGCTGATTTATTCAAAGAAGAAGTAGATAAAACACTGGAAAAAATCAATATTACTAAAGAAGACTTCGAAAGAGTTAAGAAAATCTGGATATCAGTTGTAATAAGAGGGCTTGATCATAAAGAGAATCTAGCTTATACAATTGTTGATGATGTAGTTCGAGATGGAAAAGTATTTGATCAAATAGAATTAATAAATCGAATTAATTATCAAGAATTACAAGAGATAATTAAGAGATTAGATTTTAGTAATAAATCGTTTGTTTTGATGTTGCCAAAGGAATAGAAATAAAGTATGTTAATCATACTTTTTTTTATGCCAAAAATTGACATTTGACACTTTTTTAAAAAAATATGTAAACATGAAAAAAAGTTTTAAAAATCAGTTTACTTTTAAATATTAAAATGGTAATATATTATTGAAGTGTGGCACAAAGTGGTGAAAAGTGGGGGATTAATATGTTGTCAGGAGAGTATCGCCATAGTATTGATTTAAAAGGAAGAATCATTATTCCAAGTAAGATGCGTGATGAAATGGGTGGTAAAATAATTATTACTCGTGGACTTGATGGATGTCTATTTGGTTATAATGAAAAAACCTGGAATGCGATTTTGGAAAAGTTAAATACTTTACCATTTACTAAACGTGACGCTAGAAACTTCACCCGTTTTATGACTAGTGGTGCTATCACTTTGGAATTCGATAGACAGGGAAGAGTAAATATTCCAAATTATTTAGCTGAATATGCATCTTTAATTAAAGATGTAGTAATCGTCGGAGTAATTAACCGTATCGAGATTTGGTCTAAAGATAAATGGGAAGAATTTATGAATAATAATGTAGAAAGTCTATCTGATATTTCAGAAAATTTATTTGATTCAAATTTTGAGATTTAGGAGGAATTATGCATTATACAGTAATGAAAGAGGAATCTATAGATGCTCTTAATTTGAAAACGGAAGGTGTATACGTTGATGCAACACTTGGATATGCAGGAGATAGTAGTGAAATACTAAAGCGTGTTAAGAAGGGGTTCTTATTCGCCTTTGATCAAGATAGTGAAGCTATTACTTGGTCACGCAACGTGCTTATGCAAATTGGAGATAACTATGAGATTATTAAGTCAAATTTCTTATATATGAAAGAAGAACTTAATGCTCGTAACATTCAAGGGGTAGATGGTATTTTATTTGATCTCGGTGTTAGTAGTCCGCAATTAGATACGGATTACCGTGGATTTTCATTCCACAAAGATGCAAAATTAGATATGCGCATGGACTTAAATAGTAACTTTAGTGCATATGATGTCGTAAACAAATATGACGAAAAGCATCTAGCAGACATTATTTTTCGTTATGGAGAAGAAAAGTATTCTAAATCTATTGCACGAAATATTGTTAAAGCAAGAATGATTAAGCCAATTGAAACAACTTTTGAACTCGTTGACATTATTAAAAATTCTATGCCAATGAAAGATAAAGTTAAATCGCACCCTGCAAGACGTACATTCCAAGCGATTAGAATCGAAGTTAATCATGAGTTAGATATTTTAGAGGAGTCTTTAGAAAAAGCTCTTAGTTTATTAAATATCGGGGGAAGACTAGCAGTAATCTCTTTCCATTCTTTAGAAGATAGAATAGTGAAAGATGTATTTAGAAAATATACTACATGTGATGATGTAGTTAAAGGACTTCCTAATATTCCAAAAGAATATTTACCTGATTTCGTGATTATAAACAAAAAACCTATTACACCAACTGAACATGAATTATCTGAAAACAATCGTAGCCGTTCAAGTAAATTAAGAATTATTGAACGAGTTAAATAATGAAAAGGAGAAAGATTATGAGAAAAAGTAAGAAGAAAAAATTAAAGATTACAAAGTTTGAAAAAGTACTTTATGCTTTTACTATTGCTTTATTATTTATCGCTCCTATATCTATAGTTTTCACTAAATCAGCTTTATCTGAAATAAATTTTAAAGTTGAGAAGATGAAAAAAGAAATATCTTCCCGTGAAAAAACTAATGAAGGACTTGAAATGAAAATCAATGAATTAGTATCTCTTGATAATATTAAAGATGTTATTAAAACAGAAGGTTTAAGTTATAATAACGACAATATCAAGAATATTGATTAATGTTAATAGATGTCTAATTAGTTCAAAAAAGAATACGAAAGTTATTCTTTTTTTTTATATAATTTGTTATAATATTGTTATAGTGGGTGACTATTATGAAAAGTAAGGTTAAAGGTGTTAAAGTTAGTAATTTAGCTCTTGTATGTGCTTTCATTTTTTTTGGTGTTTTAATACTACGTATTAGTCAACTAACATTAAGTAAAGAAATAGATGGTATAGATATACAAACATTTGCGAAAAGTCGTACAACAAGAGAAACTAAATTACCAGCTCATCGAGGTACTATATATGATGCAAATGGTAATATATTAAGTCAAGATGTATCTAGTTATACTTTAATAGCTTATCTTGATCCTAAAAGAACTATTGATGAAAAGAATCCACAACATGTAGTAGATAAAGAAAAAACAGCTTTAGTATTATCAGCTATTTTAGATATGGATAAAGATCAAATAATTAAATATTTATCTAAAACTGGTGTTTATCAAACAGAGTTTGGTTCTAAAGGACGTGGTCTTAATGAAATAACTAAAGATACTATTAAAGCAGCTAATTTACCAGGAATAGATTTTATAGAAACAACTAAAAGATATTATCCTTATGGAGATTTTGCATCATATTTAATTGGTTATGCAAAAGCTTCTGAAGAAGGTGGCGAAGTAGTAGGTGAACTTGGTATTGAAAAAAGTCTTAATGATATGTTAAAAGGTGAAAATGGCTATATAATATATCAGAAAGATCGTAATGGATATCAAATAGCTGGTACTAAAGAAGCAAGAAAAGAAGCTACAAATGGAGATAGTGTTTATTTAACTATTGATAATAATGTTCAATTCTTTGTAGAAAAAGCTTTATCAAGAATGAGTAAATCTGATGCAAGTAGAATGACTATTTTAGTAGCAGAAGCTAAAACTGGTAAAATACTTGCTTATGCAACAACACCTAGTTTTGATCCTAATAAAAGAAATATCACTAATTACTTAGATGATATATCAGCTGTATCATTTGAACCAGGTAGTACTATGAAAATATATACTTACATGGCAGCTATTGAAAATAATATGTATAATGGTAAAGCAACATACAAATCAGGTGCTTTTGTTGCTAAAGATAAAACAGTTATTCGTGACTGGAATAAAGTAGGTTGGGGATGGATAAGTTATGACCAAGGATTTGTTTATTCTAGTAATACAGCTGTAGTTAATATAATGGATAAATATATGGATGCAAATACCTTAAAGAATTTCCAATTAAAACTTGGATTTGGTTCTAAAACAGGTATTGATGTTCCAATGGAATCAAGTGGTAAAATAGCTTATAAATATGAAACAGAAATCTTTAATGCTGCATTTGGTCAAGGTGTTATGACAACACCAATTCAACATATTAAAGCTCTTACTACTATAGCCAATAACGGTGATTTATTAAAACCATATGTAGTAGATAAAGTAGTAAATGCAAATGGTGAAATAGTTTATCAAAATGAAAGAACTGTACTTGATCATGTTGTATCTAGTGATACTATTGCGTATGTTAAAAATTTAATGTGGCGTACTGTCAATGATAGTGATGGTGCAGCTCATGCATATCATATAAAGGGTTTTAATTTAATTGGTAAAACTGGTTCAGCTCAAATAGCTAAAGAAAATGGTAAAGGTTATAAAACTGGATATCGTGATGTTAACCGTAGTGTTGTTTTAATGTTTCCAAGAGAAGATCCTCAAATAATAGTATATTCAGTAGCTAAAGAAGCTCCAAATGCTAATAAGTTATCTAGTATTACTAAAGAAATAGTTACTAATATTTCAAAATATTATAATATTTATGGAGAAGATACTGAGAAGATAGAAAGTAGTCAAATTAAAGTAACTAATTATTTAAATAAAAATGTAAGTGAAGTTAAGAAAGAATTAGAATCACTTGGTCTTAAAGTTGTTGTTTTAGGAAATGGTAAAAAAGTTATAAAACAATATCCAGGTAAAGATACAAACTTAATTAAAGATGATAGAATATTCTTATTAACTAATGGAGATAAATTAACTATGCCTGATTTAACTGGTTATAGTGTATCTGATGTTAAAACTGTTGCTAGTTTATTAGGTCTTAAGTTAAAAACTAAAGGTAATGGTTATGCAGTTAATCAAAGTATTAAAAAGGATGAGGTATTATCTGAAGAAAAGATGATTGAAGTAGAATTTAAATTACCATATTAAGGAGGAGAAATGAAACTAAGTTTAAAAGAAAAATATTTAATTATTTTAGTAGTTTTATGTTTTATTAGTATTGGTTTTTATTATAGTTATGCAATCTTTGTTACTAAACAATTACAAGAAAATGTTGTAGTTGTTAAAATAGATAATAACAGATTAGATTTAAAAGTTAATGATAACGATAATAAAATTAGTATTAAAAGTCATAAATCAGAAGATATTAAAATTAGTTTAAGTAATAGTCATGATACTAGTTATTTCTACTTAGTTTCAGTAAAGGGATTAACTACTGGTGTTAAAGTAAGTAGTATTGATGAAATAGAAGGAGAAATACTTGCTCTTTCTAAAAAAGAAATAATGGTTCATGTTAATAATACAACTGATAATGATATTGAATTAGAGTTTATAGCTAAAGTTAGTAATAATGAAAATATCGATAAAGATTTAGAATATTATTACATAAATGAAGATGATAATTATGATCATTCAGGAGCAAATAAACCAGAATTAAATGGATTAAAACTTCTTCCAGTAAATTATAGAAATACTAGTGATAAAGAAGGTTATTGGTATAAATCAGATATAACTAATCAAACTGATTTATGGTATTCATATGAAAATGGTATATGGGCTAATGCAGTTTTACTTAGTGATAATAATTATAATAAATATAAAGATAAACTAGTAGGTGAGATAATAGAAAACAGTGATATATTAGGTTTTTATGTTTGGATACCTAGATTTAAGTATTATGTTATAAATAATAGTAATTACACAAACTATGAAAGAATAACAAATATTGTTTTTGAAAAAGGTAATAATAGTACAGGTACTATTAAATGTGATGATAAAATAAGTAATCAAAATGATACTCATATATATAGTGAGATATGTTATGATGAAGTTTATGATCATATTTATGATAATTTAAGTACATATACTCATCCAGCTTTTAATAATAAAAAAGGATTTTGGGTAAGTAAGTTTTTAGTAGGTAGTAATGAAAAACCATTACCTAATGTATCAATGTTAAAAAAAGATATTAAAGAAGCTAATACAATTAGTGGTAAACATAATTCTCATGTATTAACTAATATGGAATATGGAGCTATTATTCTATTATCAAATAGTACTTTTGGTAAAACAGGTAATAAAATGTACTTTACTGATAACGACTATACTTTTGCAAGAATTTATGCAAATACTTATGAAAATAATGTAACTGGTTGTTCATCAGATTATTCTAATCGTACAAAGAATTTTATTACTGAAAATAGTAATAAATGTATTACATATAATGATTTAACTAATCAAACTCATATAAATAATAGTGTAAACTATAAAATTGGTTATATTGGAGCAGGAGCAAGTAGTACTGGCAATATCTCAGGTGTATATGATTTAGCAAGTATTGATGGTGAGATAGTAGCAGGATTTATAGCAGATTCTAATGGTAAAAGTATTAGTTTAAAGAAATATGACTTATATTCATATAATGATTATATTGGTAAAGTATCTAGTTCTAAAAACATTTATAATTTATATCGTTATAAATTAGGGGATGCAATAAGAGAGAATTTCCGTAATTTTTGTGAACATGGTATGTGGAATAGTGGAACACTAAATCAAAATGTAAATACTGGTATTATAGTTCGTGGTAATGAAGCTAGTGTATATAGTGCAAGTATTGAAGATATTAAATATCAAGGATCATTTAGATATGTATTAAATTAAGACATCTTTGATGTCTTTTTTTGTCTATTTAATTGTAATTATATAATTATTGTAATAGTATAATCACTAACAGGGGATAAATATGGAGAAAAGTGTTAATAATTTAAAGTTTGCATATGAAAACAAAAAATATCCTAGTTCATTTCAAGATTATCTTGATGAAGTAGAATTTTTATTAGGTAAAGCAGAAGAGTGTCAAAATATAATAAAAGAATATGATAATTTATCAGATATAAATTTTTATAAAAGACTTTTAGAATTAGATATTGATACTGATTTAAAAAGATATGAATATGCTAATATACTTGGAATTCATTATAATAAAGAATTTCGTGGTCCAGAAGTTATTCAAACAACTTTTAAAGTAAAAACAGGTGATTATGTAGGACATGGTAAAGATATGGAATATCGTACTATGGATAGTGCTCTAAAATTAGAAGTTGCTTATGTTAACAATATTAGTACCAAACATTTCTATACCAAAGACGAAATTGATGAATTACTAAGAATGGGATATATAGTTATCTTAAGAAAAGAAATAGATTGGTTTGTAAGTGCTCACGGAAATGAAATATGTCCAAAATGTGATATTGAATCAAATGAAGGAAATATATATAGTGAATTTACTGACTTTGATGGAAAGTATTATGAATCAACATTAAAATATATGAGAAAGAAGTTTAATAAAGAAAATCTTAATGTCATACTTGATAAATTAGTTGGACTTGTAAGAGCAGAAATGAATATAATGTCTACTATAGAAGAAATGTATAAAGAAAAAGGTTTTCAGAAAAAACTATCTAAATTAGAGAATAAATAGGTTGATAAAAAGACCTATTTTTTATATAATAAAACTTGGTGATTTTATGATAAGTATTAATAATGTAACGCTTGCTTTTGGTAAACAAATATTATTTGAAGATGTTAATTTAAAATTTACTAATGGTAATTGTTATGGTCTAATAGGTGCAAATGGAGCAGGGAAGACAACCTTTCTTAAACTATTAACTGGTGAGATTGATACTACTAAAGGTGAAATAGTTATTGGTAAAGGAGAACGTCTAGCAACACTTGAACAAGATCATTATAAATATGATGAAGATAAAGTAATTGATGTAGTATTAAAAGGTAATAAGAAATTATATGATATTATGCTTGAAAAAGATAAATTATATAATAAAAACCCATTTACAGATGAAGATGGTATTAGATTAGGTAATTTAGAAGCAGAGTTTTCTGAAATGGATGGATGGAGTGCAGAAAGTGATGCAGCAGAACTATTGTCTAATTTAGGTATACCTGTTGATGTTCATTATAGTTTAATGAAAGAAATACCTAATAATTTAAAAGTTAAAGTATTATTAGCTAAAGCATTATTTCAAAATCCAGATATTTTGTTACTTGATGAACCTACTAATAACTTAGATTTAGAAGCTATTGAATGGTTAGAAGAATTCTTAATTAATTATGAAAATACCGTTATAGTTGTTTCTCATGACAGATATTTTTTAAATAAAGTTTGTACACATATCGTAGATATAGATTATGGCAAGATGAAATTATATGTAGGTAATTATGATTTCTGGTATGAATCAAGTCAATTATTAATTAAACAAATTAAAGAACAAAATAAGAAAAAAGAAGAGAAAATGAAAGAATTAAAAGACTTCATAGCAAGATTCTCAGCTAATGCAAGTAAATCAAAACAAGCTACATCAAGAAAAAAGATATTAGAGAAAATTGAACTTGAAGAATTAGTTCCATCTTCTCGTCGTTATCCATTTATTGACTTTAAAGTAGAAACTGCTCATGGTAAAGATATATTAACTGTTAAAGATTTAGTTTATGAAGAAGATGGTAAAAGAATATTAGATAAAATTAGTTTTGATATACAAAAGGGAGATAAAATAGCTTTTGTTGGAACTAATAATATTGCTAAAACAGCTTTATTTAATATTATTATGCATGAACTTAAATTTAATCGTGGAGAAGTATTATTTGGTAAAACAATTAAGCCAGGATATTTTCCTGTAGATAATACTAAGTATTTTAATAAAGATATTAGTATTTTAGATTTCTTAGCTCAATATGGTTATGCAAATGATCCACAAGCTCTAAGAAGTTTCTTAGGAAGAATGTTATTTTCTAATGAAGAAGTATTTAAAAAGATTAATGTACTTTCCGGTGGTGAAAAAGCAAGAGTTATGTTATCAAAAATGATGTTAGAAAGTCCAAACTTCTTAATTCTTGATGAACCAACTAACCATTTAGATATGGAAAGTATTACATCTCTTAATAAAGGTTTAATTAACTTTGATGGAGAAATTCTTTTAGCAAGTCACGATCATGAGCTTATTAGTACGGTATGTAATCGTATTATTGAAATTAAAGATGATGGAAAGATTATAGATAATAGAACTGATTATGATACATATATAGAAAAACATAAAAATAGTGCATAAATAAGAAAAATATTATATAATGAAATAGGAGATGTTATGAAAAAAATAATTGGGGTTATATTACTTTGTTTAGTAATGGGTGTAGTAGCTTATTATGGAACTTTATACATTGATAATTTAAGAAAAGGTGGAGATGTTAATGTAACAGTAACATTTGATGATACTGAGACATATGTTATTCCATCTATAGAAAAAATGGATAAAGAAAAAGCTCTTAAAGAGTGGCCATATATGATGGATGTAGAAAATACTGGTTCTGGTAAAGGACTATATCAAATAATCATTACTGATAAAGAAACAAGTACTATTAAAAGAGATAAATTAGATTATTTACTATACTTAAATGATAAAGAAATAAAAAGTGGTAAATTAAAAGATATTAAAGATAATATTTTATATACTGGAGAAATAGAAGGTAAGACTAAACAAAGATATAAATTATATATATGGGTTAATAGTGAAGTAGAAAAAGAATCAGTATATGAATATAAATTAGAGTTTAATACAATTAAAACCGGAGGACCTGGTTTTTAGGAGGATTTATGAATCAAGTTAGATTAAATGAATTAATTAAAAGTAAAATGGTTAATATACCAGTTTATGTTTTAGGAATACTTAAGGATTTTAATTTAAATATTGATGAAATAATCCTTCTTTTGTTTTTATATAATCAAGATGGTGAAGTATTTAATCCTAATTTAATAGCTAATAATTTAAATATGGAACTTATTGATGTTATGAAAGTAGTTTCATCGTTATCTGATAAAGGTTTAGTTACTATTAAATCTAAAACTAATGAAGCTAAAGTAAAAGAAGAAGTTATTGATTTAGAAGGTTTATTTGAAAAAATAACTTTAAAGATGATGGAAAAGATGAATAATAGTAGTGAAGCAGATATAAATATATATAATATATTAGAAGAGGAATTTGGAAGAAAACTTACACCAATGGAATGTGAAATGGTATCATCTTGGAAAAAGAATGATTATCCAGATGAATTAATTAAAGAAGCAGTAAGAGAAGCTACTTTAAATGGTGTTAGTTCATTAAGATATATTGATAAAATATTATTTGAATGGAATAAAAAAGGTTATAAGAAAAAAACTGATATTAAAAAGAACACAAAATCAAATGAAAAAATTGAAATATTTGATTGTGATTGGTTAGATTCAGATGAAGAATTATAAAATAATAGAAGATTATTTAGATGAATTAATACCAGATCCTAAATGTGAACTAAATTACTTTAATGATTATAGTTTATTAATAGCTATTATGTTATCTGCACAAACTACTGACAAGAGAGTTAATGAAGTAACTAAAGTATTATTTAATAAATATAATAGTCTTGATAAATTAAGTAAAGCAGATATTAAAGATTTAGAAAATATTATTCATCCACTTGGTAGTTTTAGAAAGAAAGCTTATAATTTACGAGAAATAGCTAGAATTATTCATGAAGAATATAATGATTCTGTTCCAAAGGAAAGAGAATTATTAGAAAGACTTCCTGGAGTAGGGAGAAAGACAGTTAATGTCTTTTATGCAGAGTATTTAAATGTTCCAGCTATTGCAGTTGATACACATGTAGAAAGAGTTACTAAAAGATTAAAGTTAGCAAAAGAATCTGATGATGTAGTAGTAATAGAAAAAAAATTAATGAAGAATATTAAAAAAGAAAATTGGGGTAAAAGACACTTACAATTTGTATTATTTGGAAGATACTTCTGCAAAGCCAAAAAACCAGAATGTTCTTCTTGTAAATTAAAAGATATATGTAAAGTGCATTAAAGGAGAATTTATGAAGAAGTTTGATTATCAAACATTTAATAAGCGATATGATAAATTTAAGAAAAATAATTTACCAACTCCTTTTTGGGATCAAGAACGACAAGTATTAGAATACGTTTATTATGAAAATGATCATTTAAGTGTTTGTAATAGTTTAGCTGATTCATTTCTTGATAGATTTTCTTTGTTTTATCCTTTTAATTGTGTTGTAGTAACTATCGATGGTGTTAGAAAAATAGGTTATTGTCATGAACATACTTTTGAGGCAGTAGTAAGAGATTTATATTATCATCCTGTTTCTTTTAGAATTTCTAAGAAAGATGAAGTTTATTACACTAAACGAGAATTATCTTATTTAAAAGTACTAAAAAACTATTTATTATTTATTGGTCTTAGAGATATAGAGGATAATAATAAAGTTTCTAGATATCGAAACAAACTAGAAAAAAAGTATCGAAAAGCGCTTATTTTACAAGTAGATAATCGAGAGATTAATAATATTATTAAAGGTAAAAAAACATTCTTTGCAGTAAAGAAAAATAAATATAATAAAGTCATTAGACAATATAAAAAAGGAGAATTACAATATTTAGTAATTGATAGTAAATATAATTTTCGATTATTGATTGAATACGTTGAAAAGAAAAAACAAAAATATAAAGAGATAAAAAAACAAGTTAAAATATCTAATACTAAAGATGATGAAGATGTAATGGTAAATTACTTTAAGGTAATAGAAATATATAAATAAAAAAGAGAGTTAATTAACTCTCTTTTGGTATACTTTTAAGTTCTATAATATTTAAATCATTTCTATTAATTATTTCGTTATAAATAGTTGTTACATATAATTCAAAGTTTAAGTTATCATCATCTAAATCACTGTAATTAGTAATTAAGGGAATAGTTATGTGTCCTTTTAATTCTTTAAGATACTTTTTACCTAATTTATTAAAACCAAGTATTCGAATATAATTAATCTCTTTTCTTTTTTTTACATCACTTTTTTTGATATTTAAAAGAATATGAATAAACATACGATTTAAGCGATTATAGGTATAACGTTTGGTTTTAATACTTTCGATTAATTCATTCAAACTATTTGCTTTAATAATATTTTTTTTAATTAAGTTATCAAGTCCTTCATCAACATCTAGATAAGTATTTAAAATATTTATTTCACTTAGTATTTTGTATTTTAGTAATTTAAAATAATTATCTTCAATATTAAAAGATATTATTTTATCAAGTGTTTCTTTTGGAACAATAGTACTTATATCTTGTTTATTTTTTATAGCCATTCTTATACTAGTAGCTCCTTCATGATGATAATCATTAGTTCTTTTTATAGTTATTGGGTTAATATTATATTTGTTTTTAACTATTTCTTTTATATAACTAATTCCTAATATATCATTAGGAGGTAATTTATCTTCATAATTATTATTAGAAGCATACTTTTTTAATAACTCTATATCATTTGATTCACTTCCAAATATAAGTGTATCTATTTTAAAAGAATTTAATATTTGCAAAGCTGCATGCGCAAATATGTCTGCAGATTGAACTGTAAAAAAATAAGGTAATTCTATAACTAAATCAATATTATTATTTAATGATATATTTGTTTTTTCCCACTTGTTTAATATGGATAATTCTCCTCTTTGAGTAAATGAAGAAGATGTAACGCAAATAATAATTGAATTTGGATATAATTCTTTAATTTTATTTATATGATAAATATGTCCATTATGAAATGGATTATATTCTGATATTATTCCAACAACATTCATAAAAAGATCACCAATTTTATTTTAACATATAAATTAAAATATGATATAATTTTTAATAGTAGAGTATATGAAAAAGATAA
>JAEEGK010014741.1_pt1 | contig 17425 bp, 10 predicted proteins | sample 8958771 | NCBI WGS metagenome assembly JAEEGK01 (sample SAMN16246547, study PRJNA631951) | gut metagenome | biome: gut microbiome; feature: rumen; material: SC-attached | host: Bos | place: Iran: Karaj | collected 2018-10
TTTCTTAAATATTTTTTTAATAGTTCAGAAAATGAAGAAATTATTATTTTTTTTCCTTTATGCATTAAATTTGAAAATGTATTTCCAAAATTATAATGAATTTTATGTTTATTTATTTCACTAATATTATTATCACTATTATTATTATTATTATTTTCTTCTTTAAATTTTTCTTTTATATTATTATTTATATATAAAAATTTTATTTCAGCATTATTTTCAATTTTATCATTTGATAAATTATTATTTTCATTTGAAAAATATTCATTAAAATAATTATTTTTTTTTGATTTTAATAATTTTTTTTGAAATTGAATTTCTCTATTTGATAATTTATCTAAATATGAATATTTATTATAAAACTTTTTAGATAATAATATTTTATCAATATATTTTTTATCAAAATCATTAGCTAAAGGTTTATATAAATTAGGTCTACTTTTATTTTTATTTTTAACTAGTTTAAAACTTTTATTTTTTATATAAGTAGAATTTAATCTTTTAAAACCATAATCATTAATTAAACTTTTATCACTTAAATGTAATCTCATTGACAATGTTGTACTGCTTGTTTTAAAATTATTTTTATAATATTTATGTTTATTTGAATGTGATTTCATACTTTTTTCCATATTTTTAGTAATAAAATTGTTTAAAATATGAATTGTTTTTTTTTCATTTTTTGGATAATTAAATTCAAAATTTTTATTTTCTGTAATAAATTTATGATAATTTTTTTTTAATAAAGTATTATAAATATCTAAATGATATAAATTTTTTTGAATATCTGAAGATAAATTTTTTTTATGATTTGATTTTATATTAAAAGTTTCATTATTAAAAATATTAAATAAATCTTTATCTAATTTATTTATTAAATTTAATTGTTTTGCATCGAAATATTTATTATTAAGATTATTTTCAAAATTTTCATATCTATTATTTATTTCATAAATTCCATGAGATAATCTAAATAATAAATCTTTTTTTTTTTTGCTTCTTTTTTTTTCTTCTTCGATTTTTATTTTTTCTAAATTTTTTTGATATTCTAATTGTTTTTCAATTTTTTCATTTATAAATTTAATTCGAAATCTTTCTTTTAAATTTCTACATAATCTAAATAATTTTCCGCCATAAACAATATTAACAGAATCTATTATGTGACATGCGTTTTTATAAGTATCAAAAGAATTTTCATCTTCTTGAACATATTCATAAGTTAAACCAATCAATAAAAAATCACAAAATAAAAAATTAATAAATTTATTTATAAATTTTGAATTATTATTTAAATTACATAATTTAATGCAAATTCTACAAGTGTTTAATAATAAATTTTCATAATAAAATGCTTGTGAAAAATTATAATCTTCAATATAAAAAGAAATTATATTTAAAACTATTAAACAATAAATTTTATAAGTATTAAAATCATGTGCAATTTTATTTTTTAAGTAAAAAAATTTTAACATATTATAAGCTAAATTTAAATTAGAAAAATATTTTATTTGATTTTCTTGAATTTTATTTATAAATGCATTAAAATATAATTTTATACTTAAAACTTGTGTTATTTTTTCATATTGAGTATTATTTTTATTTGTTATTAATAAAAGTTTATTTATATCAATTTGAATTTCATTTAAATATTCTTCTAATTCAAACAAACCTTCTTTTTTATTTTTTGAAAAATGAATATTTAATTTATTTTTAAAAATTTTAAATTTACATTTTATTTTAATAAATAATAAATTAAAGGAAGCATTTGATTGTTTAAATAATAAATGTTCTCTTGATAAAATAGATGAAATTATAATTTCATATTTTTTAGTTTTATATAATAAAAACATTTGTACTAAAATTTGATTTAATAAATTTTCATCTTTTTCTTTATTTTTTTCAATCATTGTTTCAAATAATTTTAATTCATTTTCTTTTTTTTCTTTATTTTCTTTTTTTTCTTGTTTTTTTAAATTAAAATTAAAATTTTTAAATAAAGAACTTTTTTTATTTACTTTTGTTGTATTATTTAAATTAAAATTACTTTTCATATTTATTATTATTAATATATTAAATTTAAATAAAAATTATTTATGGGAACTAAACAAACATTACAAATTCCTGAAACAAATGCTCCTTTAAATATGCCTAATTCATTTTTATATGGAACATCATCTTTAAAAAATATTGAAAATCATTATTTAGTTTCAGAAATTTCTAAAAAAAAATTAAGTTTTCAAAAATATGAAGAATATGAAGAAACTATGAATTCATTTATAAATTTATTATATGACAAAATTTCAAAAAATAATATTGAAAATAAATTAAATTTAGATGATAAAATATTATCAAGTTATTTTATGGATTTAAATGATAAAATTGATATTGATCAATTATTTGAATTAGCTAATTTTATATATAAAAAAATAGGTGCGGTTTTTGGATTAAGTCAAATTTATCCTAAAAAATTAATGCATAAAATTAATTTTGGGTTGATAGCAAAATATTTATCTTTAGAATATAATGATTCTAATGAAATATTTAGAGAAATTTCTGAAAAAATTATAAAAAAAATGAATTTTTTAACAGATGAATTTCCTTTTAAATTATTTCATATAATTAATATTATAGAAAGTAAATGTTGTTATTTATATGGTTATGATAAAAATTTTAATTTAAATATTTGGATTGAACCTTATAATATAGATGAAAAATTAAGTAGTAAAATTACTTATTTAGATTATATTATTTATATTACATTTATTTTAGATGTAATTATTCCTGCTTTAGAAAATAAAAATATCAAATTTAATGATAAAATTAATATTTTTATTAATTTTAATCAAAAAGAAGCAAATCTTGAGTTAATTAATTATTTAATATCAAATATGAATAATTATTATCCTTTGACTATAAATAAAATGTATATTATAAATTATAATGTAATTCTATTTAAAAAAAATACTGCTTTTAAAGAGAAATTAAAAAGTAATAATTTTAATAAATATATAATATTTTTTCCTAATGATTATAATACAACTGAATATTTGGAAAAAATTATAAATAAAAATATGATTCCAAAAAATTTTGGAGGTGAAATAGAAATAGAAAATTTTAATTTTGAAAAAGAAGAAGATATTTTTGAAAAATTTGCAGAATATTTATCAAAAAATATATTTTGTAAAATTTAATATAAAACATAAATTTTTAATATAAAATTATATTATTTTTAAATATTTACTATTTATTTATTAATTTATATTTAATAAAATATTTAACAAAAATGAAAATTGAACATAAATATTCTTTTAAAGACAAAGATTTTGAAAAATTTATGAAAAAAAATAATTTTGAAGAAGTTCATTTACCTTCAAATTATACTTGGGAAAAAGAAGGAAAAAATATAATAAATAATTTAGATAATATTATTTTATTTTCAAATGAACAAAAAAAAATTATAAAATATTTATATTTAAATGATTTAATTCCTAAAGAATATCATTCAGAATTATGGTATATTTCAATTGGAGCAAAAAGAGAACAAATAAATAATCCAAATTATTATAAAAATTTATTAAATAATTATCCTTATTTTATTCCTTCAGCACATGAAAAACAAATTGAATTAGATATTCCAAGAACATTTGTTGATCCAAATTTACAAAATTGTTCTGATTTAAAAATAAAATTAAGAAATATTTTAATTGCTTATTCAAAAAGAAATATAACAATAGGCTATTGTCAAGGATTTAATTTTATGGTTGGAAAATTATTACAATATTATAATTATAATGAAGAAAAAACATTTTGGGTTTTTACACAAATTTTAGAAAATATTTTACCTTTAAATTATTATATAACTATGTATGGTGTATTAATAGATACAAATATTATAATGGATATTTTAAAAATGAAAAATGGTGATGATTTAAATCCAAATTTAGAATTATTTTATTATAAAACTATTATTTTATTTTTAGCAAGTTTATTTACAGAAAATTTAAATGATAAATTATTATATTTAGTTTATGATTCTTTATTTATGGATGGTTTTATTGTTATTTATAAAGTTATTTTATTTTTATTTGATTATTTAATGAAAATGCATAAAAAAATAAAAAGAGAATTAGAATTAAATGAAATGGATGAATATTATAATTCTATATTAAATAAAATAAATGAAAAAGATTTGAAAAATTTTAAAAAATTATTATTTGATGAAAATACATATTTTGAATTTAATATGAAATCTTTAGAGAAAATGAGAAATAATAAAAAAGATGAAATTTATAGAGAAATTGAAAAAGATGTAAAATTAAAAAAATTTAAAGAAGATGATAAAGAAAATAAATTAGTATTAAATTCTTTATTATTATATAAAAATGGAAAGAAAAATGAGTTTAAAGAATGTGATTTAGATTGGCCTTTATGTATTTATGATAAAAAATATAGATATGAATTAAGTGAATTTTTAAATTTTAGAGTATTAAATTTTGAAATTAAAGAAGATTATTTTAATAATTTAAGTGAATTAAATAAAAATAATAATATTGTAAAAGAAGAAAATAATAATAATATTAATCCTTTAATTAAACAAGCAGAAAAATTCAAAGATTTATTAATTGAAAGAAGAAAACATTTATGTGATTCTAATGAACATTTTTCAATAAAAATTAAGGAAGATAATTTAAAAGAAAATATTCAATATTTTTATAAAAAAGCTGGTTTGTTTAATGATAATAATAAAGATTATAATAATAATGTAATAAATAGTATTGATGATGCTAATAGAGTATTTAAAAGTATTATGATTAAAAAAAAAGAGGATAATTCTGAAAAAAGTAAAATAAATTATAATAAAGAAGATTTGAATAATTTTATAAAAAGTTTATTTAAAAATAAAGAAAATATAGATGAAGTAAATGAAGAAGATGATGAAAATGATGAAAATGATGAAAATAATGATGATGTTATTGAAAGTATTTATTTTAAAAACAATTAATTATTAAATATATTTTAAATATTATTTATAATAGCATTTTTTGATTTATTAAAGTTATATTAAATAATAATATTAAAAATTTTTAATTATAATATATTTAAGTATTATTATATATTTATATTTAGATTATAATAAATAAAATTAATTTTAATGAATCATATTTATAAAAGAGTATTTTTAATTATAAAATTATTTTTAATATAATTTTAAAGAATAAAAAAAATTAATTATTAAGTATAATTTAAATTTTAAAAATAAAATTGTTTATTAAAAACATCTAATAATATCAAACTTTGAAATAAAATAAATAAAATAATAATAAAAAAGAGTTAAAGTTTTTTTAATATTAATTTAAATAAAAATAAATTTCTATAATCATTAAAAAAATTTTACAAAAATAAATTATTAAATAAAAACTTTTATAAAAAATTAATTAAAAATATTTATCGCATTTTTCACATACAAAATGTTGATTTGGTTTACAATTTGTTCCATATGCATTAAATATTAATTTACCTGTTATATTTGCAACATTTTTATAAGTTCTACTTTTATTAAATTTTACAACATATTTTACATTTTTTTTCTTGTAACAAAAAGGACAATTTGGAATTTTACTATATGTATAAAAATTCAATGAATCATTTTCAAAATCATTTAATTTATATTGATGATTGTAAATATAATTACATTGATCATGTTTAAAATTTTTAAAATTTTTTGGATTCATTTAAATTAAAATTTTATTTATTTTTATTAATTTTTTAATGAAATATTATAATGGACGAAAAATTCAATTAAAAATAAATAAAAAAAATTTATGGATGGATAGTGATGAAGAATCAAGAAAATTAAATGCTGATGATATATTAAAAAAATTTGAAGAAGCAAAAAATTATTTTGAAGAAGAAAATAATAATAATAATAACATTAATAATAATAATAATAATAACATTAATAATAATAATAATAATAATGATAATAATAATAATGATAATAATATTAATAGTGATAATAATAATATAAATAATAATATAAATAATAATAATCTTAATATTGAATTAAACACACATTTAGATAAAGAAATCATAAATAAAATTATAAAAGAAAATAATCAAGAAAATGAAATAATAGGTCAAAAAAAATTTAGAGAAGATAAATTTAAATTAAATCCAGAAGAAAAAAAATTATATCAGCAATTAAATATAAATCCTAAAGAGGCTCATTTATTTGCAAAATATATTAAAGAAGGAAAAAGAATTCCAAGAAGAGGAGAAGTTGGAATAACATCAGAACAAATTGCATATTATGAAAGTGTTGGTTATGTTATGAGTGGAAGTCGACATAAAAAAATGAATGCAATTCGTCAAAAAATAGAAGGTAAAGTTTATTCAACTGAAGACAAAAGAGCATTAGTATTATTTAATTTAGAAGAAAGTTTAAAAAAAGAGAAAAAAATTATAGATAATTTTAAAACAATAATTAATAATAATAAAATTAATAATAATAATAATAATAATTCTTAAAAAAAAATAATTAAATAAAATTAATATATTTTTATTTTTATAAATAAAAATAACAATATTTATTTTTAAATTAATATTAATTAAAATAATAAATAATTTTTTTATTTAATAAGATAGATATAATGGAACAAAATCAAAAAGAAGAAGAAAAAAAACGTTTTCCAAAAGCCAAAAAATTTGCTAGATTAATTAAAAAAGGACGTCAAGGTCAAGTTCATTTTCAAGGATATCGACCAAGTGCTAGTTTCAAAAGAAATAAAAGAAATTTAAAAAGATTACCAAGAAATCCAAAATATCTTAAAAAAAGTGTTTTGAGACAAAATACTTGGGATAGATATAGTATATTATTAAATCCATGTACTTCAGAAAGATTTTATAAAAAAATGGAAAATGAAAATACAATTATTTTTTATGTTGCACAAAAAGCAAATAAACAAGAAATTAAAGCAGCTTTTAAAGAAGCCTTTGGTGTTAAACCTGAAAGAGTAAATACTTTAAATACAATTTTAGGTAGAAAAAAAGCTTTTATTAAAATTCCTAAAGGAAATGAAGCTTCTGAAATTGCAAATAAAATAGGATTAATTTAAAAAATAATTTAATATGTTCATCTTAATTATTAAAAAAATAAATAATCAATCAAAATTAACTTTTAATAAAATATTTTTTAATTTAATTTTATAAATTTAATTTATTTTATTATAATTTAAATATAATTTATAAATAAAATATAAAATCTTTATTTTATATTATTAAAATTAATGTCGAACTTAGCTAACAATCAACCTATTTCTAATCAAAATAATCCATTTAATAATTATATGTTTCCAAAAACTATAAAATCAACTTCATCAATTCCACATCAATTTTCCCAAGAAAATTCTTCAAATTTAAATCAATTTTCTATTTCTCAACAAAATTCTCAAAATTTAAACGAATCTAATTTAACTCAAACTTTACAACTTCACAAATTAATAGAACTTGAAAATATTGAAGAAATTGATAATTATTTGAAAGAAAATAATTTAAATCAAAATTCATTAAATATTGAAATTGATTATATTTTATCTAAATATCAAAAAGGAAAAAATATTATATATTCAATGTTATCACTTTTCTTAGAAAAAGGAGGAGATATTAATCATTCAATCACATGGAAAAATAAAAATAAAATAAATAATGATTTATTATATTATTATTTCAAAAATTCAATAGAAAGTAAAGATAATATTACTTTACTAATGTTTAGTATAATAATGAATGATAAAAATTTATTTGATTTATTAATTCACTTTAATCCCGATATAAATAAAGTTGATTCATTAAATAGAAATGCAATAATATACTGCATTATATTTAATGATAATGATAATACTGATATTTTAGAAATATTAATAAATAAAAAAGCAAATGTTAATTCAATTATTAAATTAGAAATGCAACCTAATATTTATGAAGATCATTCAGTTTTAACTTTAGCTTGCTTTAAAAATTTAATTAATACAGTAAAAGTTTTATTAAAAGATACTTTATTAAATGTTAATTTTCAAACTTCTCCTAATTTAGATACTGCTTTGCATATAGCTGCTAGGTTTGGTTATGACCAAATTGCAAAGGAATTGTTGAAATTTAATAGTATTTATGTTGATATACAAAATAAAGATAATAAAAAACCTATTGATTTAGCTATAGAATATTTTAATAATAAAGGAGGGGAAATTTATAATGTATTTATGCAATATTATCAAAATAAAGATAATAATATTAATTATGGAATAAAGTTAAATAATAATAATAATAATAATAATAATATCATATTTAATAATAATTTAGGTAATATTAATAATATAATAGTAAATAATAACAATTTGATTAATGAAAATAATATTAATAATATAGAATTAAGAAATAATTTAAATATAGAAAATAATTCTCCTCATTCAAGTGATATAGGTGAAAATGTTGAAGAAGAATTAAAAGATAAAATAAAAAACGGGAGTCATAAAGAAAATAAAAAAAATTTTATTAATTTTCAAAATAATAATAATAATTCAAATAATATTAATAAATTTAACATAAAAAAATTAAAAAATAAACTTAATTTAGCTCAATCAAATAAAACTTTTTCTTCAAAACTTAATTTTGAAATTCCAATTGAATTAATAAATGCTCCTTCTCATATTAATAAAAAAGATTTAGAATATTTTTATCTAAAAAATAATTATAAAAAAAATTTAAATAATTATATGAAAATTTCAAATGCTCCTTCATTTTATTTTGATATTTCAGATAAATCGATAGAAACTGAAATAAAACTTGATGAATTAGAAACAATTTTAACAGAAAAAGAAAACTCAATAAAAAATTATGAAGAAAAAATAAAAGAACAAGATAATTTAATTAAAAAATGTAAATTAATGTTACAAGAAAGAGAAAAAAATTTAAATTTTTATAAAAATTGCGAAGAAGAATATTTAAAAAAAATATCCGAACTTCAAGAAGAAAAAAAAAATTTATCTAATCAATTACCAAAAGAAAAATTCGAAAAAGATTCAAAAAAAAATAAATCATACAAAGAATATCGAGAATTTAAATTTAAACCAGCAAAAATAGATGATAATTATATTATTCATATTTTACAAAAAGATTTATTAGATTATCAAATGTATGTTCAAGATCAAATAATGAAAAAAAATTCCTTAGTTGAAGATTTATTATTAAAAGTTAATATTTTAATAAATGAAATTTCATATGATTTTGAAGTAAAATTAGATGGTTCTTATGCAAATAATTTAAGTCTTCCTTGGAGCAATATTGATATAATTTTAATAAATAAAAATCCACAAAATAGAACAGAAATGGTTCTATTACAAAAATTATATATTAATATGAAAAATAAAGACTGGATTAAAAAATATTTATTTGAAGAACCAATAAAAAAAATGTTTCCTGTTATTAAAATTTTAACTGTTGATAAATATTCAAATATTAATATTGATATTACTTTTCAAGATGATTTTAAATATATTCAAATGAAAATAAATTTAATAAATAAATTTTTAAACGAAAATGCAGTTCTTAAACCTTTAATGTTAGCATTAAAAACTATTTTAAAAAATGCTAATTTAAATAACCCAAATTCAGGTGGATTATCATCTTATGGTTTAATTTTAATGATTGTTAGTTATATTCAAAATCAAAAAGAAAATAATATTTTTTCTGAAAATGATGAAGATTTTTTAGGTAAAATTTTTTATGGATTTTTACAACATTATGGATTGGCATTTGATTTTGGTAAATATGTAATTTTAACATATCCTAATAATTTAGATAATGGAAATAATATTAATTTTGGCCAAAATAATCATGAATTAATTATTATTGATCCTTTAGATAAAAATAATAATGTTGCTAAAAATACTAAACAATTTATGAATTTAAAAATGGCATTTATGATTGCGTTTATGATAACCAAGGAAGATTGTGAATGTGGATGTCATTATGGAAGAGCTTTATATGAATATAGTTTAACAGGTACTGAACATTGTATACTTAAAAGAATGTTTAATTCTGTAAAAAGATTTAGTGAAAATTCTAATTAATTTATTTACTTATTTTTTATGATAAAATTATGATGTTTTTTAAAAAGAATGTTGTTCTTTAAAGAAATGATATAAAAATAATTATTTTTATATAAATTTATTAATATATTTTATATATTTTAATATTTAATATAATTTTATATATCATTTAATAAAATAAATTTTTTTTTTTAATTATTTAAAATAATAAATTTTTTTTATGAAAAATCAATTTTTATGGGGAAATTATGATTATGATAAAATTCCGGGTTTAAATCAAAAAATAAAAGAAAAAATTGAAAAAGATGAAAGAGAAAAATTTTTACAAAATTTAAAAAATTTTAATGAAAATAATAATAATATAGAATCAAATAATATTAATAATAATCAAAATATAAATAATAATAATAATAAAAATGATAATATTCAAAATATAGATAACATTAATAATATAGAAAATAACAAAATAAAAAATTCTAATATTTTAATTAATTCAGGTGAAACTCAATTTTCAGCAAAAATATCAACATTTGTAATAAAAGTTATTGGAAAAGAAACAGTATATTTTTTTAAAGTAGATTGTTTTTCAGAAATAACAGGAAAAACTTGGTTTGTTTATCATAAATATCAAGATTTTATTGATTTATCATTTATATTTTATATTTATTTTATAAATTGTCCAATAAATTTGAAAAATATTCCAATAACAAAATCAAATATAGAAAAAATTATAACATCATTAAATTATTATTTAATTTTTATAATAAATCGTCCAGATTTATTTACTAATAAATATACACAAAATTTTTTAAAATTAAAAAATCATTATCCAGATATTAATTTATATCATCCTTTAGAAATTTATAATCTAAATAACAATAATAAAAATAATATTAATGAAATAAACTTTCCTATTACAAAATTATTTTATTATGAATTAACTAAATTATTATTTGTAGGAACTGGTAATATAATTAATAACACTATTGTTAATAATATAAACGAAAAAACAAAAAAAATTTATTCAAAAGTTAAAAATAAAATAAATGGTTTATTTCAAACACAAACATTAAACAATAATTTTAATGAAATTAATGGAGAATTAATAATATATAATATAATTAACACATATAATATGAGTGAAACTTTATTTATTAAATTATTTAAATATTGTTTTAGAAATTCTGTTTCAAGTATGGATTATTTTTATGGTAAAAATTATTTATGTATTGGATTAGAAAATGGAGAAATTTATATTTTTAAAGTTTATATTACAGAATCTAGTTCAGAATCAAAAAACTTTTGTGATTGTATAATTACATTAAATAATATTCATTATAATAAAATATTATCTGTAATTATTAATTTTGATTTAGGTTATATTTATTCTTTTGCTAAAAATGAAAAAATTTTTAAAGTTTCGGATTTAAATTGTGAAAAAATAATTAAAGAAATTAATATTATTAAAAGTGGAATTGAAATAGTTAATTATTTTATTTCATTTGAAAGAATTTTAATTATTGATAACGAAGGGAATTTATATGTTATTGATATTTTAACAGATTCATTAAATCCAAAAATTGTACAAATTATTCATAAAAATTTTAAAGAATATTGTTTAATGAAAATATTCAATATTAATAATTTATATATAATGTTTTTTTCTGATATTAAAAGTAATATAAATATTTATTATATTGAAGATATAAATATAATTAAAATTAATCAAAATGAAATTAAATTAATAGAAAATAAAAATATTACTATAAATGATATTTTAATTACAAATAAAAATGAAATTTTAATTGCTTTTAGTAATGGAAGTATAAATATTTATTTATTTGATTTAAATGTTCCAATTTATGTTTTAGATAATCATTTAAAAAATTGTACTAAAATATTATATGATCATAATAAAAGAATATTATTTTCTGGAGGAGAAGATAAATGTATTAAAATGTGTCAATTACCATTAGAATGGTCTTATAATTTAATTAAAAAAAATAAAAATAATTATGAATATAATTATATTATTAATATGATTAATTATATGTATGATAATAATCTAATTTATAATAATAAAAATAGAAATAATAATTTTAAAGATATTTATAAAGGTAATAAATATTATACTGATAAAGAAATTTTTTCTGAAGATTTAGATGGATGGGATTTAAATTAATTGTAATAAATTCTATAAATAATCTTAATATTATGTAAATATTTATAAGATTAATTATTAATATAAAAATAATAAATTTTTGAAAAGTATTTTTTAATTTTTTATTTTTTATTTAAACTTATCATAAACAATATAATCCCTATAAAAATAAAAAATCCTAAATATGTTTGAAATAATTTTTCCCAACTTACATATTTACTTTTAGTATTTATAATCCACCAAACACTAACCATGTTCCAATTACTTTTACCTTTATATTTCATATAATTTAAAACTTTTGCACAATAACTATGACAATTATTAAAACAAAATGAATAATTTTGTCTAAAATATTGATTAGTTCCTTTTTTTACTGCTTTATCCCATTCATTTTTCTCAATTAATTCATTAGAATTTAAAATTGCGTATTTAGTTGGATTTCCAAAAGCCATTTCGTCTCTTGAAACATAATAAGGTCCTGAAAAATCATGTATAATACCATCTGATGAACAAATACCTAAATGTCCAATACAAGGAATTATTGCAGTTATCAAAGGTAAAGGAGTCCATACTAAACAATATGGGTATCTATTATTCTTTGGATCAATTAAAAATTTTATATTACTTGAATTAATATTATTATTATTATTATTGTTTAAATTGTTCGGAACAGAATTATTAATGTTTGTATATTGAGAAATATTATTTATAGAAGAATTATCGTGAGAATATAAATTTACACTATCTTTATCTTCAATAGAAGTTTTTTTTGTTGTCATATAATTTTAAAAATAATATTATTAATTAATAAAAATTAATAATAATATTTAAATTATATTTATAATATATTCATAATAAAAATTATAATTTAATTTTATTAAATAAAATATTAATATTATTATTATATAAATGAATAGAAGAACTTATTATATTAATTCTTTAGGTGAAGAAGATAGCCCAAAATATTTTTTAAGTTCTCAAAGTACTATAAATCCTAATTTTGAAAATAATATTAAAAATAATAATAGTAATAATATTAATGATTCAAAAAACAAAAATTCAAATTTTAATAATAAAACACATGTAATTGAATCAGTATCAAATAGAAATTTCGGAAATTATACAAATAATTATTTAGATAAAAAATATGTTTTAGATGAAGAATTAATTAAAAAATATGGAAAACTTCCTTATTCAAGTTTTGTTTATAAAACTTTACCTATTTCTAAAGAAAAAAAAATTTATTCAAAATCATTACAAAAAGTTCATTCAAATGGATATGATAATAATAATAAAAAATATATTGGCTTAAATATGAATTTAATCAGTAACCCAACTCATTATAATAATCTAAGATTCAATACTCAAATTTATAATAATACTAATTCAAATTTAAATACTTTAACTGATACTAATAGTTATAATAATGGAAGTAGAAATCAAAAAAATTATATTCATAATACTTATAATAACATAGTAGATACTTATAATAAAAATGAAATAAAAGAAATTTTAAATAAATATAGTGAAGATAATAATAATAATAATAATAGTAATTATTATTATCAAAATAATAATAATAATTTTAATAATATTCCTTTAAATAATAATAATTATAATAAAATTTATTTAAATAATAATAATAATAATTATAATAAAAATCCTGTAAATAATAAAAATAATTATTATTTTAATTATAAAAGTTTAAAAACGGATATTAATGAAACAGATGAAAGAATGGAAAAAATAAAATATGAAGAATATAAAAATTATAGAAATTTAATGGATAATGATAGAAAAAATAAAATGAGAAATATACAAAAAGATTTAGATAATCAAAATATCAATAAAATTCAAAATAAATATAACAATAATAAAAATGAAAATAATAAAAACAATAATGAAATAGACAATAATAACGAAACAAATAAATTAAATGAAAAATTAGAAATAAATAATAATAATAATCAAATAGAAAATAAAATAAATAATAATAATTCTTCAATTAATAATCCAATTTCTAATAATAATGATAATAATAATATAGAAAATAAAAATTTTAATAATGAAAATAATAATAATAATAAAATACCTTTATATAATGAAAAAAATAATATAGAAGAAAATGAAAATTCTAACAATGAAAATAACAATATTAATAACAATAAAGATAATATTAATAATAAAGATAATAATAGTACTTCAATTCATATATCAAAAACAAATAGTAGAAATAGTAAAACTTCTATATCAAATTTAAGAAAAAATTTAAATGAAGAAAATGTAGCATTACAAAATGAAAAATTTGCTAACAATATTAAAGAAATTACAAATGGAATAAACACTTTTAGTGATAATTTAAATAAATTAGAAAAACTTTCAGAAAAATATTCAACTGATAGTAATAAATTAATTGATAATAATATTAAAAAAAAAAAGAGAACTAAAAATAATAAATCAAATAATCAACAATCTAATGAAAATATTAAAATTGAAGGAAATATTGAAAATAATAATAATGATGATAATAATAATATAAATAATGATGATAATAATAATATCAATAATGATGATATTAATTATAATAAAAATATATATATTACAGAAAATTTGAATAATGACGAAAAAGATGATATCATAAATAATAATAATATTTTAATTAATCAAAATGACAATATTCAAAATGAAGAATTGCTAAAAAATTCAAGAGGAAAAAAAATAAAAATTAATAATAATAATAATGAAAATGAAGATTATAATGATGATAATAATAATAATATAGAAGATGTAGATTATGAAAATAATAATATAGAAAATATAATTTCAAATGAATATGAAAATAAAAATAATAATTTGAATAATAATGATATTATTAATAGTGATAATATAGAAAATTTACAAAGTTTTAAAATAGAAAATAACAACGATAATAAAGAAATAAATATAGAAGAAAATTTAAATAATAATAATAATTATTTAAATCCTGAAAGTTTAGCTGAATCAGAAATTAAATATAAATTAGAAAGTAATAATAATACATCAGATAAATATAATAATAATGAAACTACAACAAATAAAAATAATTTATATTCAGATACTTTAGATAATAATAATAATTATTTATTAAATACAAATGATTCAATTGAAAATACAAATGAAAATAATAATAAATTAAATTTAAATGATTTATTAAATTCAGTTCAAAGTCAAAATAATAATTTTAAATCAAATGATAATAACAACATTATAAATATGAAATTAAATAATTCATTAAAAGAAAATATTAATAATTTAGTAAATGAATATCAAAATAAAAATACTGAAATTTCTATTCAAAATAATAATAATAATAATTATAATATAACATTTAAAAATAATCCTTTAAATAATAAAAACAATAATAATATTATTAATAATAAAATAAACAATGAATCAACAAATGACAATCAAAGTGAAAATAATATGAGCGAAAATAATAATAAATATGATATAATTCCTTATGAAGAATATCTCAAAAAAAAATCTTCAAATGATATTAAAGAAATAAATGATAATATTGAAAATAATCCAATTTATCCATCAAATGAAATTGACCCAAATTTAAATATTTTACCTATTAATAATAATAGTAATAAATTAAATATTCAATCTAATTTTCAAATTAATTCATCAAATAATAAGATAAATACTGATGATGTATATAATATTTTAAATAATAACGCAATTAATAATAAAATAAGCAATTTAGATAATTTAAAAGTGGATAAAATAGAAGGATTAGATAATATTTATAAAAAACAAAAAGATGCAACAAACAGACAAAAAAATTTTTTAAATAATTTAAAGTCAACAACTAATAATTATAATAACAATAATAATAATAATTTTATTAAAAATAAATATCAATTAAAAACTGTGGATAATTTTTTAAATGAAGATAAAACAAAATTATTTAATAAATTACCTTTTAATAATAATAATGATAATTTTTATGGAGAAAATTTATCATATAATAAAGAAAAAAATTCTTTTAATTCTTTTAAAAACAATCAAAATATGAATTTTTTTTCAAGTGAAAATGCAAATAAAATAAATTTTAATACTTCTGAACAATTTAATACAAAAAATAAATTTATAAAAGAAAAAGATAATAAAAATAAACTTTATCCACAAAATGATTTTATAACTGTTTTAGAAGCAAGAGAAAATAATTTTTTTAAAAAAAAATGAATAAAATAAATATTTATTTATATAATAAATTATTTATTACTTTTTTTTATTAAAATACATTTGATTTATTTTTTGTTTTTCTAATTCAATTTGATATTTAACTTTTTTTAAATATTCTTCTCTTATTCTTTCTGCTTCATTATTATTGTAAATATCTAAATTATCTTCTTTAATTTTATTTAATTTATTTTCCATTTTTTTTTCTTCAGCCATTCTTTTATTATAATTTAAATGATAAGTATCATAATAATTATTTCTATCTTTATTTTCTAAATCTTCTCCTTCAAAAACTTTACAACTAGAAATATTATTTTTATTATAATAAATATGTTGATCTAATCGATCTTTTGTTCTTTTCATTATTTATAATTTTTTATTATTATAATTATTATTTAACATTATTTTATTATTTATAATTTTTAAAATTAAAATAAATTTATTTTTCATTAAAATAATTTTAACAAAAAATAAAATTTTTATATAAAAAAATATTTATTCTTTATTCTAAAAAATAAATTCAATAATTATATTTAATTTTTAAAAGTATTTTTTATAAAATTTTTATTATATTAAACAAAATATTTAAAATTAAAAATAATTTAAGAAATAATGAATAATTTAAGTCAATTACCAAAAAATTTAGATTTAAATTTAATTTTTAATCAACCTTGGAATTGTTTCGATGAAAAATTAAAAATTAATAATATTTGTATAAATCAAGATTTAGAATTAATGATATTAAGTTCAAATTTTGGTTTTTGGATTTTAGATATTCAAACATATTCATTATTAACTGAAGTTGATGTTAAATTTCAAACTAATTTAGGTGATATTTATAAAGCTTTGACATTTTTTTCATCTAATTTAATATTTTTTATTGGAAATAAAGACAATAAAAACTATAAATTAAATGAATTTTATTATTGTA
>JAEEGK010014743.1_pt1 | contig 17424 bp, 17 predicted proteins | sample 8958771 | NCBI WGS metagenome assembly JAEEGK01 (sample SAMN16246547, study PRJNA631951) | gut metagenome | biome: gut microbiome; feature: rumen; material: SC-attached | host: Bos | place: Iran: Karaj | collected 2018-10
TTTGCACCCGAAATCTGCTGCCCTGATAGTTAAATGGATATAACAAGGCTCTCCTAAAGCTTAGTTCCGAGTTCGATTCTCGGTCGGGGTACTCCTAAAAATCTCTGAAATCCTTTGTAAATAGGCGTTTCAGAGGTTTTTCTTTTACTCTTAGCAGACTTTTGCGTATATAGTGGCAACGTCATTATCCCGCTTTTGCATAGAAGGCATCGGCACGAGACTGCCGTCCAACACCCTTCACCCATAACCTATCACTCATCACCTATCACCCAAATACCCTAACACTCCACCTAATTCTTCAAGACACCAGTAAATAAAGGAGATTCAGTGGGTAGAGTCATACCTTGACACTCTACCCTACTCGTTCCCTTTGTACAAAGGACTTCCAGAAGATTGGACGGAGTATTGCTCAACATTGGTAAGAGTGCCGCATACCAGCGGTAAGATTACTTCATACCGGCGCTATGATTACTGATTACCACCGCTGAGATTACTTCTTACCAAACGGGTATACCACAAGAGTCTAGTTCCCTCGGCACAAACATCATGTTTGTCCTAGGGAAGCATCATGTTACATCGGCACAAACTACCCTCCACATCGGCACCCAGTCGCAGGAAGGACGCAGCAAACGCCTCAAGAGGTTGCTTCAGACAAGGATTCAGGACGCAGCAAACGGGGAGGAAGGACGTAACAAAGCGGGTGAAAGGATGAAGCAAGCTCGTTGGCATCGGCCAGGAACATTATTGGCAGCGGCCGCTGCCAACCATTTTTTACACCTTGGAAGTCTATCATGAGGACAATTCCGGTGATAAATATGACAGGAACCTGGTACCTGTCACACCCTGTCCCTGATGATTCCTGTTTGTTTCATATCTTCGTATACGTCCTATTCTTATTTCCACCATGCGCTTCCAGATAACCGAACTCCGTAAGTTGGCGCAGGTATCGCTTTGCCGTAGTGGGATTGAAGCCAAAGTGACCAACGATTTCTTCTGTCGTAATCTGGTCTTTATCGGCCACGAATTCCATAATATCGACCAGTTTCTCAGCCAATGAGGGCTTTATCGACCATTTATCGACCATTTTCTGCTTCAAACCTTGTTTATCGACCACTTTCTCTGATATTGACTTAATAAATTGGTCGATATCTGCCTGCAGGTGCTGGCAATGATGGCGGACCATACAATCGAGAAAAACATTGAGGTCTTCACTCTCGCGAGTGTCTATCAGCGCTTGGATATATTCAGCCTTGTCTTCTTTGAGCACCTTAGTCGGCAGCACATCAAACTCCCATTGCAGTAGGTTCATCAGCAGACGGCTGGTACGCCCGTTACCGTCTGCCCAAGGATGGATGGTCACCAGTTCGAAGTGCGCCCAGAAGCTGAGGTCATAGACAGCGGCTACGTCAGCGGGATCAATAGTTTTGCGACGTTGGTTTAATTCCTCGCAGAACGCTGCTAATCGTGCAGGCACCTTCTGATATGCCAGATATGACTTTCCGCCTGTGCCGGCAGTCACATTCAGTTTGCGCAGCTCACCCTTGGCGGCAGAGAAATCACCACCTATCACATGGTACTCGCTACCTGTGCGAGCCATCACCTTAGATGCCAGCAGGACTAGCCAATCTGTCGTGATAGGCTCATGCTGCTTGATCCACTCTCGTCCATAGTCGTAAGCCACTTTCAGGTCGAGGTTCATCTGCTGCTCCAACATGGTGCGCTTGCTGCTGGTGATACCTTCGTCGAACAGCAGTTGCGCCTCCACCTCCGTCACCGTACTGCCCTCAATAGCCGTAGAGTGCGTGATGATGGAGTACAGATAGAACTTGTCGAAATCTATCTGGTCAGAGATTCCCAACGCCTTATGCTGCTGGAGCAACTTCATCAATAGGTCTTTATTCTCTTTTGTCATATCTCGTCTTACTTTATTTCTATAACGTTTTTATTCTTTTCTTATTTCTTAAACCATTCACCGTGAACCTTGAACCATGAACCATATATATTAGTATAGAAAAACGAAAATGTTACAACTTCAATTCGCTATTTCGTGACAAGAACCTGTCCCTGTGTCATGTGATCCACTTCAGTATATTTATCTTTTGGTAGGACGATATATTCATACTTCAGCGTATTGTTTTTTATTGGCGGTAGTATTTGTCCTACAGATATTTCTCGCAGGATACTATCCCACGATTTTCCGTTCTTACTCAACAGATTAATGCCATTGCCATAAAAAACAGTTGTTTGCATAATAGTTATCTTGTTGGAATGTTAGAATGAACTTTAATACTTGTACTTTTTCCCTCGTTTCATTTCGTAGTCTTCAGGGTTGTATCTCAGATAGTGTCCTTTAATACGTTTCCTTCGATATATTGCATCCTTTATAGAACTCTGAGCTACACCATAATAATCAGCAGCTTCTTTTGATTTATTGAAAGAACGAGTGACGTTTCCTTCTTCGTCCAGTTCTTCGATAAGAATTGTAAAAGCTCTTCTGCCTGTTATAAGACCTTCCTTTTTTAAGTGATTATAGACACATTCATCGCTAACGTCAAGTAATTTGCCAATTTGCACGTTAGACATACCTTGACGATGTAGTTCCAATATCTTTGCATCTTCGACTTTATTGGTTACTGTACCAACAGATCCTGTTGGTTTGACATTCAGTATAGTCCATCCCATATTGCGATAGCGTTCCACATATTCGCCCTCCATTTTCTTTGCTTCTTTTACGTGTAGAAATTCTGTAAGTGGTTTGTGAATAGGAGTCAGACCTGTTTGCTTAATATGTCGTCTCACAGCTGAGTTTTCTTTTTTCTTATGCTCCTTGTCACGTTTGTCGTAGTCGTAGGTTAATCCGACATAGACTGAATGGTCTGGAAACTCGTAAGCATATATCATGCGACGCTTTCTATCTCCTAACTCTTTCATATGTGCAAAAGCCATATCATCAAGACCTCGCTCTTTAATTCTTGCGTATATATTATGGCGTTTCTTGAACAATTCTCTCTTTGTTTCATACTTCAATGCTACTGATAACAGTTCTTCATCAGTATACTTCAAAGGATTCTCATAGAGAGGAAACAACTCGTCAAAGCAGCCAAGACGTTTCATCGCATTCTTATAACCCCAATAACTGTTAAGCTGTTTCCGAGTCATTGTCGGATGCTCCTCACGGAACTTTTTACAATCCTCATAGGTTAGCGTACGGCTATATCCATTCTTAAATCCACCCTTATTGGGATATAACTCATCCAAACAGCCATATTTTTTCATGGCTTTATAATATCTTGTATGGTGAATGTGTATATAATCACGTTTCAAGTCGGGATGTTCTTCCTTGAATCTTAAGCAGTCCTCATATGTTAGTTTAGGATAGCTGACAGCAGGATACAATTCGTCAAGACAACCTAACCTCTTCATGGCATTGGCATAGATAGTATAATGATTCTTAACTTCCATCCTTGTCAAATCAGGGTGTTCAGTTTTGAATCTCTTGCAATCCTCGTAGGATAAGTCCTTTGAGTATCTGCGTGCTTTCCGCTGCTTGGGGTAATCTGCTGCTACCATCTGTTCCTCTGCCTTCATATTTTAATCTTTATGAGAGATTTGGTTGTAGTCCAGTATTCTTTGGATTAAATCGAGTTTTGTTAGACCTGTGTCAAAAATAGCTTTCAAAGAATCGTTGATAAGTTTGTCTGTCTTCCTTTTTTCTGCTTGTTCCGATAACAATTTTAGTCGGTGGATATTGTTTGAGTTTTCTTCTGCCGTAACCCATCGGAGATTACTCACATGATTGTGAGCCCGATTTCCATCTATATGATCTACAATTTCTTTGTTTTGTGGATTTGGAATAAATGCTTCTGCAACAAGACGATGTACAAACTTAGATTGGTCACCATCCTTAGTCCTTATACTGATTCTAACATACCCCTCTTTAACACTACCTTTCAAAAACTTTCTCTGGCCGGTACGCCTTAGTCTTCCATAATTACTTATTTCATAATCATTGTATATAACATGCCATTCCTCACCATCCAAATTGTCCATAACAGGAATACATCCATACAGTTCTTTGACTTTTTTCCTTATAGATGACTCATGCCTTTTTAGTTCTATAGCTATTTCTGCAGTTGAATGACCAGCATCAATCATTTGCTTGATATAACAAATTTCACTATCATTCCACTTGTTATGAATCTTATCACGCAGTTTCCCCTCTGCACGAAATTTATTGAAGATAACTCGAATTGCTCTATGTGGAAGCTCAAATTCATTAGCAAGAAGACGATAGTAATCTACATGTTTATTATTGTCAACTATTTCTATAAAACGACGTTCTTGCTGACTCGTCATTTTCATCAGAAAGTCTTCAGCGATTTTCTCGTATCTCTCCTTGTCACTCATATTCAAAATGTTTTGGTTACAAATTACTCAATTATTTAGGGTATTTATGAGTTTTGGCCATAAAGTGCAATAATTTGAAGTTCACATCTTGCTTGGCTCCATGTTCATTGTCCACCTTGGAATAGTCATACCTATCCCCATGCGCCTCTTGGGCCTTCTTGATGAATTCTTCGGTGGTGAGCTTTGCCATAATTTAAATGAATGCGATAAGTGATGAAATAACAATACCAATAACGATTATGCCCAAGCATCCTCCTTTAGAATTGGAGTTTTCTTCAGCAGTAGCCTGGCTAACTTCCTCTGCAGGAGACTCTTCTTTATATTCTTCCTTTTCTCGTATCAGTGTTGTTTTCTCAATGGATTTTCCATCAACCAATATCTCGCGGAACTTCACCATAAGGTTGCCGCACATCTCTGCATCTTCTAATGCATTATGGTGATTAAGAACAGGAATATCAAAGCGACTGCAAACAGCATCCAAAGAATGGGTGCCTTGACCTTCTACTTGTAAGCCTGTTTTAGTCTCCGCTTCTCTTGATAATGGCAGGGTATCAAGAATGTTGTTGTAATCCAACTTCGTTTCTATCTCATAGTAGGTGCAGATGTCACGAATACAGCACTTCTCCACGCTAGCATTATGAGCTACCAATGGAAGTCCATCAACAAATTTCTCAATCTCTGGCAATAAATCTGCAAAAGTCTTTTCGTTTCTTACGTCATCTTCAGAAATGCCATGCACCCAAGTCAACACTTGTCCACTCTTGCCTGGATAGTCAAATGGTGGGCGAATCAAAGAATAGTATTGGTCCACTTTCTTACCATTACGATATTTCACCATTCCAATCGAGCAGGCAGAAACACGTTGAGAGTATAATGTCTCGAAATCGATGCTGACGAATGAAGAAGGTATATCTTTCTTTGTCGGCTCCACTTTAACCTGTAAGTTACTATAGCCAAAGCGCTCCTGCTCGTGCTCGAAGCTTTCTACCTGAATAATCAGGTCGTTCTCCACAAATGAGATAATGCACCTACGATGTGAAAGGCATTCTTCTATCGTCCCCGTGTGATATCCATCTTTTTCGAATGATTGCCTAATGAAATCATCTGGTGCTTCTCCTTGGTATCTATAATACTCATCACCATCCCTAAAGCAAGTGAGTTTGCGCGCCTCTTCATCGCTTAATTTAAAAGGTGCCCGATATGGTTCTCTCCATTTCGCATTATACCTAATATCATCTATATGCTCATCCACATTTTGCTGATATATTTGGAATGGACAATGGAAACCGTGAGCCTTCTTTCCAGAACGAAAAGATTTCATGGCCTTTTCTCTTTTATTCCTCTGTGCAGCCCTTTCTTCTTCCCAACCTTTTAACCATTGGATCTCCTGTTCTTCTTTTGCCTTTCGTATTTCTTCCTTCTTGGCCACGGCTGCATTATGCGATTCTTCTTGTTGTTTGCGTTGCACCTCATTGCCACACTCAGGGCAGCCGAATCGAGAATTAAGAATTTGGTGGGGTAATCTCGAAAAAGCTCCATGTGTAGGGCAAATCAATGTTACTGGTGAAGTTGAACTCTCATATACGAACTGTTCCAACCCAAACTTATCACCATACTTCTCCTTTAGTTTTACCAAGAACTTTTCGCCTTTCTCACACTTAGGACATCCTTTACCATCAAGGTGTTCACGGGCATAAACTTGAAAATCGCCATGAATAGGACAAACGACAGTCACCCTATGATCGCGGTTCTTATAATCCACCTTGCTATAGTCATAGCGGTCACCATAGATTTCTTTAGCTTCTGCTATGAAGGATTCTGTAGTAACTATACGCCTACAAAGATCAAGGCTTCTATTACCCTTTGGTATATCTTGTTCGTTCATAGCCATATAGAATCTTTTCCTGTTTTTCTTGTAATATACCGACTCCCATTTCTGTTTCAGATTTTATGTTTTGCTGTAATACATCATCATTTCTTTTCCATTTCTAATGTGATGGAATTCGCGAAATAAACCTCCACGCCATTGTCGTTATAATAGGTCTTATAACCATAAGATGAATTTCCAATCTTTGAATGAGGGAACAAAACCGATAACCGTTTATTGACCTCAACAGCATCTTCATTGGGCAATGGCAAGTTATCCTCAAATGAAATTAAACATTTATTGATTTCGCCAGACTTGTACCATGAGAGATATACTCTCCATTTTCCATTCCCATTAAAAGCAAATCCTGAAGGTAAATTGTCAAACAACCCGCACGTCAATTTTGATGATTGTTCGTTGGTTAATCTTTCTGCATAGTAATTGACATAATAAGTAAAACCTTTGCCAACATAGGTAAGGTCACATTCTGCCACCCCGTCCTTGTCAATTGTAAATCCTATATTTTTCAGACTATTAGATACTGCTTCGTATCCATCCAAAGCTGAAACTCCATTTACATTGAATGTTTTGTGTTCTTCGTCTCTAATTTTAGTCTGCTGATTAACACACGCAACCATGAACCATAGACAGATTATAGATAGACAAGTTCTCATAATAGTACTTTCTTTTTTCATTTTGATTAATATTTAAAATAGAACACTATTTAATATGACACAGATTCCATGAATTTCTTATCAAATAACTCCTCTAAACTAACATCTAAGAGTCTTGATATTCTTACCAAGGTTTCAATATCTGGCTGAGAGGTGTTAGTACACCACTTCGATACGGTTGAGGGAGTTATACCCAGTTGCTCAGACAACCATTTGCTCGTTTTCTTTTTCTCAACGAGAAGTAATTTCAGGCGATTAATATCTTCCATATGGTTAGTATGTTATTATAACTTTTGCAAAGTTAGTGAATTATTATCAATTTCTTATAAGAATTGGCGAGAATCTGTTGATTTGAGGTTGTATTTACATATATTTAGCAAATTAGCGGGCCTGTTCGCGCAAACAAACCCGCTAACAATGCTAATCATCATTATCGTTTTTCTCTATCTTTGGAGGAATTGGATTCGTGCAGGTTGAGTCGAGCATCTCAAACACATGCTTGATGGTTGGGTAGTGACCGAAGTCATCACGGATGACTTGAAGCTTTACGTTGGCAAACTTTGCTTCTTCCTTCATCTCAAAGTAACCTGACGCGAAGAACCATAGGAAGATAAATAGCAGAGCCATGAATGGAAAGAAGTACCAACCAGAGATATGTTTGCCGAAGATATAGATTCCCTTGGGCTTGCTGGAAGTTTCTATTGATTGAATGGTATTCTTCAATTCTTCTACCTCGGCTTTGGTTTCATCGGTATGTTTAAGGACTATCTGGGCAATATCTATATCCTTCTTCCGACTCTTATAGTATTCTGCGAAACTGTCCCCGATGGTCTTCCAGTTCTTTACATTGTTATTGTAAATATCTGCGTACCAATCGGCCTGAGTCTTCTTGCCTTCTTCTCGTGCCTTTTTATCGAGTTGGATTTTTGCATCGTTGAAAGACATGAGGAGTTTTAAGGCAACGGCATAGAGCGTGTCTTCTTCAATATAGACTTCTGGCTGGCCATCTTTTTGTGTAAAACCTACGGGGAAGGTGAAGCTGGGTTGCCCATCTTGTTCAGACACCTTCTGGGATGCATTCCTAATCAGTTCTTTACATTTATCCTCGACACTCGCAACCTGAGCATCAATGTACTCTTTATCAGTTTTATTCATTATCTACCAAATTTAAAGGGTTTGTAACTATTATCATTCTTTTTTCTTTTTTTGTCATTATCGTTCCATCCGTAACTGTTACTTGTGCCACCGCCTCCGCCAACAGAAACATTTGCCTGATGGGGCTGCAAGGCCAGTTCGACAATCGCATCAAGTCCAATGCAGACCACTTCGGCAGTTGTCTCGGCAACGGCAACAGCAGCGTTGAATGTCTCCTGAGGCACATCTTTGCACAGTTCTTGAAAGACATCGCCGAAGTTGGCAGACAATAGTGGATAGTTAGCGTTTAACTTCGAGCCAGTCAGATGACGAATACCTTCAGCAAACGACACTCCGCGGACAAGGTGGCTTGCTTTATTGACATAGATGTTCATTTTGATGCCTCGCTTGTCCAACTCCCGACGGAAGTCCCGCCAGTTCTTTGATGCAGCTCGTGCTTCACAAACTTTGTCCTTGATGCGGTACTTGGTTTTGTCCTTACCTTTGAGGCGATAGCGTTTCACGTTCTGGTCTTCGCTCTTCTTGGCGATATGCAGTCCATACTTCACTGTCAGAGCATACGCAATCTTCTGGCTGCGACGGTAGTTGTTGCTGTCGCTGATAGATTTACCGTCGTTGTCTACCCGATTGTAGACAATATGACAGTGCGGATGATCTTTGTCGTTATGGCGTACAACAATGTATTGCGTATTGCGGATGCCCATCCTTTCGATGTACTCTTTGGCAATCTTGGCCATGAAATCATCGGTCATCCTTGTTGCATCCTCTGGAGAGAAACTCAGCGAGATGTGTTTGCATGGGTTCCTCACTCTCTTGTTGGCTGCAGCTTGCGCCTCGAAACTATCGGCAATAGCCTGGTTATTCACTATGCATACATCCTGGTATGCTATTACTCTGGCATCCTTCTCCTTGTTGTTGGTGTATTCAGCCAATACAGCGAAGGTGCGGTTGGGATTAATTTTTGCAATCATTTTCTACTTTTTTAGTTGATGTAACAATGTTAATATCTCAGTGAGAGTCTCGGCTGCGGTAGTGCGCAAGTCGGGCAGGTGTCCAATGTTGGCTTGATAGGCCAACTGGTTCAAGTTGTTTGCCATACCCGTAAGCTTACGAAGTGTCACGAGTTGCTCAGGGCTAAGAACCGGTGTGATCTTGTTCTCCAGCGAAGCCTCCCGGCAATACTCTGCCACTTTCAATCCCGCTTTTTTTGCCTTATACTCTACCAGATTGTACTGGCCTTTGTCAAGACTGATCTTGACTACGTAACTCTTCTTTTGGCCCTCCACTAATAGTGGTCTGCCACCTTTGTTTTTATTAATATTCATGTTGATTAAAATTTAAAAATCTTGTTCTGTTATATCCCATTCACGGTGATTTGCAAGGGGGTGAAAGTGTCGGTAGTCAGGCTGTTGTGTACGACGCCGCTCTGCCTTTTAGCAGCAGTTTTGAGGTACTCAAAACATACACTTGCAACCCCCTCAAAATCACCTTGGGAATTTCATTACCAACGTAGTCCTCGATAGGGTGAACGACTCTCTTCTTCTGCATCCTCACATATCTCCAGTTTGAACTTATCAATGAGAGTCTGAACACAAGGATTCCTCCGTATCATGTCTGCCAGTATCTCATGCTTGGTAGGTTTCATCAGGAAGAAGTCTGCCACGTCAAGCCCCTGCTCTCTGTGTTCGTCTGTGGCGATGGACTCTAATAGATCAGATACCCTAACGTTAAGACAAATCGGCAATAACATCGGCACTTTCTCACGCCACTTCTCAGTTGCGCCAAGGTCAGGAAACAGGGTGACGTCACGGTTACGAAGAACCTGTAAGGCAGTTTCGTTGAAACAGCCGTTCTTGCCACCTGTGGCCAGCCAGATGAAATCTGGTACAAAATGGGCCATGATGAGTGCTGTTTTTTCACTCTCAACCAATCCAACAGGTGCGACAGGTCGCAACGGAAGCAGGTGTTCGCCAAACAGACATTGCACCAAATGGAAGTCAGACAGCTTCAGTTCGGAATGAGCCCATGTAACTTGTGGTTGTGGTTCCTTAATTCGATGCCCGTTGGAAGCATTATAGCCCATGAGTTTGCCAGCGCGTACTTGATTATTAATGTCTGTCTGCCAGAAAACAGTGCAACCATTCCACTTCCTGCCTGTACCAACCTTGTACATTTTGAAGATTCGCGTGGTTTCTTCTTTGCCGATGACACCACATAGATACAGATAAAGAGGGTTTATGTTGTAACCTGCCAAACTCAGTTCTACCGTCTTTGGGGGTATAAATGATGGCACGTCTGGTTCTGGTGTTGGTTTTTGTCTCCCTACCGTTGATGTATACCTCTTATATAATATAGGTGTGGTACTATCATCCCAGTCTTTCGGCTTCATGTCAGGATTATCATGAAAGAAGTCTTTCGGGGTATAGTGGTATCCGCAACGGTCTTCGTGGTCACAACGGCCTACGGTGTCTGGGAACTTGATAACACCTTCATCATCAACATAGTGTACAAAGCAGCGTGGCTTTTTACAAGCGGGACATGCAAGTTTGCTACCATGACGATATTTCTCGAGATGGAATCTATAATCACTCATTGCTGCCTCCTTTCTGTATCTCATTTGCACTCTGCACTTCTGCACTTTGCACAATAGTGTTATTGTCCGCATCCATTTCTTCAGGGAGTGCAGTTGTGCATTGTGCAGTCGTGCAGTCCAACACAATTTTTTCATAGATGCCTTGTTTCACTCGTTTGATAACTGGAGGATTGGACTCGCTCATCCTCTTGAGAGTAGTGAAAACTGTCCTGCGTGAGATGCCAAACCGAATGCCAGCAGCTTCGGCTTCTGCCGCTGTGAAAGTGTTGCCAACCAAAGATAGCCACCCGTCCTGATTCTTGCCTGGTTCATCAATTCCAGACAGAGCTTTTACCCGCTGATACGAGTCTTCAAAGTATTCGATTAACCTTATAGCACCCTTCACAGAAATGATGTCGATACAGTCCAATTGACAGTCGCCAGCAGACCAGCGCATAACCTGAAGAATCAGGGATAGACGGGCGGCATTGCCGTTGAGTTTCATCTTGCGACTCTCCACTTCGTTATCGTCATCAATACCATTGACTTCATCAATGATACTGTTGTTCCAGTTGTAGAAGTATGTCATCGCCTCTTCGGAAAACTCCAGTTCTTTTGGCTGGATAGACAATCCATCGTCACTAAGAGGACAGGGAATGTTCTGTACCTTATTCATGTAGTATGACCATTTCCACATTGTGTCGGGTCTTTTCTCCTTATCAATACCTATTTGCCACTTGGGTATTCTCTTGTTTTTGGGGAATACGAATAGAAAACGATCCGTTAGTCCGTTGGAAACATACTCTTTCTTGAAAATCTCGTCGAGGATATTGGTCTGTATGCCGCCAATAAGATTGATACAAGGATGGGGGATGCAGATTGGGAACACCTCAGACTTCCTGACAGCTTTCAACGGCTGACCGCTATATGCAGAGAGCAAATCTTCTATAAGATTACTCTTAGAACTATAGCGTTTAACCGAATTGAAAAGTGCTACCACCTCATCAACGAGCAGCACGATGCCACGTGGATTGTCGTAGTGGGTACTGAGCATGGCCTCCTGTGTGAAGTCTGATATTACTGTCTGTATCAAACGAGGTTTCTCAATTGGATCCTTCTGCTCACTGTCTTTCTTTGCCGTCTGCTGCTGGGAATAGGCATCATACTCTTTATGGGCCTTGTCGAGCATTTGTTGGTCGAAGTCTCGGATGGGCCGATAGAGGAATCCGATGGGCGGTGTCTTACCAAGACCGGGTCGGCCCACTAACACCATATAGAGCGCACATGCCGTTTCCCATTTACCCTTAATCCGCACATGACAAGTATTGCCGATGGCTGTAGCGTAGGCCGATAAGATGACTGATGCTGTGTACTCCAGGTTGAAGTTCTCGTAGGTCACCAATTCATAGACAATCTTTTGGATAGGTTCTGGGTAGATGTCCAAGGGAAAACCAGTCTCAGCCACACGTTGCAGATCTTCGTGAATCTTGTTGGAAAGGAATTCTGGATTAATCATGTCTACCTCCTTTCATTCTCTTATGATTCACAAACTCTTGCGCATCGCGCTGAATGTCCTGTAGCGACTTCTTCATCCCCTGTCCAAGCCATTGGTCGATCTCTGATTTGCGGAACGCAATATTCTTACCTCTTTTATGGAAGGGAATGAAATGTGTACTCGTCCAACCATATACTGTCTGCTCGGCAGGATGGCTTGGAAGATACTCACACAGTCCTTTGATGTTGAACCACTCGTCTTTCTCTTCTTGCTGCGGAAGAGTGAGATGGTTCACTTTGTCCTCAATGGACTTTAATCTCTCTGCGATGGTAGCCAGCATTGCAGGCATCTCATCAAAAGTAATTCTTGAATCTATCATAAAAATACATTATTATATATGCGTGTTGATGTTTCGACGATGCGGATTATCGCTAACGCCGATGCAAAGATATAGAATTACTTTTGTGGCTAACTCGCTGAAAATAAGCAAAAAAGAAGCAATCCGTGGAAAGGGATTACTTCTTTAAATTATCCGTGTTGGTTATCCGTGTTAGGATAGTATTTCTATTGATTCTATTCCTGTTTTCTTATCAATATCCCAGACAATATTTTGGCCTTCTATACGATATTCTCCTCGTTTGTCTTTGTTAAATACAGTAGAAAGCTTGTCTCGGATAGCAATAAAATCGTCAGGAACATCAAATGGTTTCCATTGTGATGGGAGTCCCTTACAAACCCTTTTCGCTTCGTCAAATTGACTCGTGGTGGAGAATCCTCTTTGCCCATATAGGTATTGTGTCCATTCTCTGAATTTTGAGCCTGTTCGCTGTTTTTCAATAAACCCTATTTCAAGAAACCACTGAAATACTACGAACCAATACTTGTTTTCTAATAGCATTCGTTTCCCGTCTTTTGTCTTGATCGTTAACAATGGTCTTAGAGCTTTGTCTATTTTGTCCATGTCAAGATTAGCTCTAAAGATATTAATGAAGACAACTTGGGCCATGTGTCTATCCAGTTCTTTGACCTGTTCATCTTTGCCATTGTCGCTTTCATGATCCTTCAACCACGCCTTTTTGTTTTCTGCTGCTTTTATAAAATCATTCAAGAATACCATACCCTTATCGTTAGGAAATACCCACCAATGCCTGGCACATTCTTTCAACGATTCCAAATCTTCATCTACGATTCCATCTGAAAATGACAAAAGATAATACAGAATACCAAGGATAGTGTTCCTCTGATATATCCATTGAACTTCATGCGATTCTTTCTTCAGGAAGGTATGCATTAAATTACTCACTTCATTTTTGATAGTTTCCTTGTGATTATTCGAGTTAAGGATACTTTCTCTCAAGCATTCTGCAACGTTAAAGGCATAAACGATTGACAGCTTTTCTTCGTTTAAATGGTTTACGTTGTCTTTCCATCCCCATTGCGGTTTATACATTTGGGCGGCAACTGTGTACGCTTCTCTGGTGATATTGTCGGCAATGGCGATGTCCCCATAATCCTTATAATGGTCTTTGTATATCATTTTTCTTCTGTTTTGTTAATATCAAGATTTATTTTTATAGCATCGGCAGCCTGTTCTTTCTTATCATCCTGAACCTTGGCGTAAATCTGTGTGGTTCGAATGTTGGTATGGCCGAGCATCTTACTGACGGTGTATAAATCTGTTCCGCTTGAAAGTTGTAAACATGCGTATGTATGGCGAAAACAGTGGAATGTGATATGCTTAGTGATACCAGCAGCCTCTATCCATTTTGCCAATGGTCTTGAAATCCAAGAGGGATCAGGTAGTCCACCGAATATCAGTTCATCTGGATAACCAGCTTCGCCACACATCAGGTATGCTTGCTCTGAGATAGGTGTGTATTCTACGCCTTTGGTTTTCTGCTGGGTGAAGTTAACTCGATAGTGTTCTCCCTCTTTTGAAATCTCTTTCCAAGTCATCTTTTGTATGTCGCAATGACGTAGACCCGTTAGTGCTGAGAACAAAGCGGCCCTTTTGATGACAGGATTGTCGCATGGGGTCTCTACCAATTGATTCAGTTCCTCTATGGTTAAATGCTCTCGTCGGCTTTCTTGCCACTGGATGTTCTTTACCTTGGCTGCTATGTCTATGGGCAGATAGCCATCAACGAATGCCTGTTTGAGTGCAGCTTTGAAAACGCTGAAGTATGTAGATGCAGTATTCTTAGAGATAGTCCCTTTCTTACTTCCACCTTGTGGGGCTTTCAGCAGGAACTGCTTGAACTTCTCCATAAGGGAAAGACTTATGTTGGCAAAGATCAATGGTTCATTGTTTGAAAACTCCGTAAGTAGTTCTGCAACACGCATCCATGTTGTATACATCGAGTCAGAATTATAGTGCCTGTTCTTTGCTTCCTGCTTGAAGTAGGAAATGAAGTCGCATTGAGATTTCTCTTTCTGTTCGGCTATTGCCTCGTCCATATCAGAGTAGAGGTCTTTAGTGTCATATTCCTTCTGGCGGATATTTCGAATGTTATCTGCATAGATACAGGATTCCTGGTCTGCTGCTGATTTGCACATAATGATGCCATTGACATCACGCTTGGGCTTGTAGGTGAATGATCCGTCTGGATTCGTTCTCGCTTTTCGCTTCTTATCCCATATTGGTGTCGTGACTATACGGTTTACTAACTCTTTAATCCTCTTCGGCGTGTTGCTTCCTGGCACGAAAACAGGATATGACTCAATATATAGATACCATTCGTCATGATACTCTGACTTCCGTAACTTGACCGTTGCCCTTGTATTTTGAAATGCTTTCTTCATGCGCGTACATTATTTATATAGTTTGTCTATTTCCTTCTTCGGCACATATACATAGTTGCCTATTTGCCTTGTTGGAATGGAGTACTTTCTAATTTGCAGGTAAGCTGTGCTGTCATTCATGTGATATTTCTCGCACATCTCTCCAATGGTGTAACAATCTTCCGGCTCTAAGCTGTACAATTTCTTTTCTGGTTTATCCTTCTTTAACTGCTCAGAACGAAGGGGAAACATCTTCATTAGTTCCTCTTTGCTTACCCGAATCATCTTTTCACCCGCATTGACATACGAAATGGTTCCTTTTCGGATAAGCCGATATAGGGTGTACTTGCTAATGTCGAATAGTGCGTATGCCTCTGACACCTTGATGTAGTCGCGGGCCTCGGGTATCTTCTTGACTATCTCATCAAGTTTCTTATGCCTTGCCTCTTCATCCTTTTTTCGCTTGTATGCTATCCTGGAGCATTTGGGCGAGCAATACCATGACTCTATGGTCTTAGCCATAAATGGCTCGCCACAGATTTTGCATCTTCTTTGTATTTGAAATTTAGCTGCTGCCATATCTCTATATTGTTAGTTTAAAATCCACTCAAATATTCTGTAGCACATTATCTACTTTTTTGTTGTGGGACAAATATGGTGCAAATATACGCCAAAAATCTAAAATAAACAAGAAAAATACAATAATTAACACAAATAAAAAATCCGCGTAAACACTTGGTTTACACGGATTTTCTTATTGTTTTTCTATTGATGTTTATCGCTCCTTACTTCACCTCCTCAAAGTCGGCGTCCTGAACATCGTCGTTAGGATTTGACTGAGCCTGCTGACCACCCTGGAAACCGGCGCCTGCGCCTGAGTTGGGGTCAGCACCAGGCTGACCAGCACCGGCCTGCTGGTACATACGCTGGGAGGCAGACTGCATGACGTTGTTGAGGTTGTTGATGGCATTGTCGATAGCTGTGATGTCACCACTCTTGTGGGCGTCTTTCAGCTGCTGGACAGCTTGCTCAACGTTAGCCTTGTCGGCTCCGAGCTTATCTCCATTCTCTTGGAGGAAGGTCTCGGTCTGGAAGATCATAGAGTCGGCCTGATTCATCTTGTCGATGCGCTCACGCTCACGCTTGTCGTTCTCTGCGTTCTGCTCGGCCTCGGCCTTCATGCGGTTGATCTCGTCCTGCGACAGACCAGACGAAGCCTCGATGCGGATGGCCTGTTCCTTACCAGTGGCCTTATCCTTGGCGCTGACTTTCAGGATACCGTTGGCATCGATGTCGAAGGTTACCTCAATCTGAGGAACACCACGACGGGCGGGAGCAATGCCGGTGAGGTTGAACTGACCGATAGACTTATTCTGTGCGGCCATAGGACGCTCACCCTGCAGCACGTGGATGGTTACCTCGGTCTGGTTGTCGGCTGCTGTCGAGAAAGTCTCGCTCTTCTTGCAGGGGATGGTTGTGTTGGCCTCGATGAGCTTGGTCATTACGCCGCCAAGAGTCTCGATACCCAGTGTCAGCGGGGTAACGTCGAGCAGCACGATATCGCCTACGCCACCTTCCTTGTTCAGGATGGCACCCTGGATAGATGCACCAACGGCTACCACCTCATCGGGGTTCACACCCTTCGAGGGTTCTTTTCCGAAGTAATTCTTAACGAGTGTCTGCACAGCGGGGATACGGCTTGAACCACCTACGAGGATGACCTCATCAATATCGGCAGTGTTCAGACCGGCATCGCGCATGGCGTTCTGGCAGGGAACAAGGCAAGCCTGGATCAGTTCGTGAGCCAGCTGTTCGAACTTGGCACGGGTAAGTGTCTTCATCAGGTGCTTGGGCACACCGCCAACTGGCATAATATACGGAAGGTTAATCTCCGTAGAGGTAGAGCTTGACAGTTCAATCTTAGCTTTTTCAGCAGCTTCCTTCAAACGCTGCATAGCCATTGGGTCATCCTTCAGGTTAGCACCCTCGTCATTCTTGAACTCCTGAACCAGCCAGTCGATGATCACCTGGTCAAAGTCGTCGCCACCAAGGTGGGTGTCACCATTGGTTGAGAGCACCTCGAACACACCACCGCCGAATTCCAAGATAGAGATATCGAACGTACCACCACCAAGGTCGAAGACGGCAATCTTCATATCCTTGTTGGCCTTGTCGACACCATATGCCAAAGCGGCAGCCGTAGGCTCGTTGACGATACGCTTCACATTCAGGCCTGCAATCTGGCCTGCTTCCTTCGTGGCTTGACGCTGAGAGTCAGAGAAATAGGCCGGTACGGTGATGACAGCGTCCGTCACTTCCTGTCCGAGGTAGTCCTCAGCAGTCTTCTTCATCTTCTGGAGAATCATAGCTGAGATCTCCTGCGGCGTGTATTTGCGACCGTCGATGTCGACACGGGGATATCCCCCTTCGTTTACAACACTATAAGGTACGCGCGAGATTTCCTTCTCTGTCT
>JAEEGK010014744.1_pt1 | contig 17423 bp, 2 predicted proteins | sample 8958771 | NCBI WGS metagenome assembly JAEEGK01 (sample SAMN16246547, study PRJNA631951) | gut metagenome | biome: gut microbiome; feature: rumen; material: SC-attached | host: Bos | place: Iran: Karaj | collected 2018-10
GGCGCAGCTTGAGCGTCATCGTGAGGTTTTCAATAGGATATTCCTCGTCAAACTCTGGCATTGCATAAACGCAACGGTTCATCATGCGCAGTGAGTAGTGGCCGCCTTCGGTGCTGTTGAACCCACGATACAGCTGAGGTTTCGTGGTGGACGTAAGTTCCACATCCGGCGTAATCACTTCCCAGCATGTCGGCTCCACACCCGTGGCTCCACTCATATTGGTCAAGCCCTCAAAGGTAATCGTGGTGTCCGGTGACAACAGACAGTTTTCCTCGTTAACGTACGTCAGCGTGATGTCGTCCATGTAGTTGACAGCATACGGGTCGTTCTCGTTGCTGCCAAAGTTCTTGAACGCAATGCGACGGCCCTCGCCCAGAAGATCCTTCACAGACTCGAATCCACACTCGAAATAGGTCTTCGTCTTGTCGGGGTTGTTCACCACTGCCACCGGATGGAAGGTACTGTCAGCCGTGAGGACACCGATCTGCAATTGGTAACGCCAAAACGACTGACGCACATACATGCTCAGGCGAATCTTGCCAAGGTCAACGTTCTCGTCGAGCTCCGGCATAGCCAGCAAAGACTTGAAGTGCATGCGCAAGCTGTAGTGACCATTAGGGGTGGTGTTGAAGCCGCGATACACCTGAGGCATCGTGTCTATCTGCTCGCCGATCTCATTCAGGCTGGCGTTAGTGTACTGTTCAGCAACAGTCCAACAGTATGGGGTCACCCATGTCCAAAGAGTCGTGGTGTCAGTGATATCCTCAAAGTCCTCAACCCATTCCGTGTTCTCCGCGTCCAAGACAATTTTCTCACAGACAATCGTGATGTTCTGATATCCTGGGGTCACATCGAAACGCACGCTGTCGAAATTTGCGCTTATGTTCGCGAAGTCGTCCGCATTCAGTTCCATTGTCGTTGTGCCCACGTAGGTGCGCGTCGCCGTTGCTACTGCCGCATCTTGGGCGGGCATCGCGAAGTCATCCATCGTGTACAGCTCGTTGCTGATGTTCGTGATCTCATAACCCATGATGGTATGAGCTTGCCCGTCGTACTCGTTGGATTGGCTGTTGCCCACAACGGTCACCACAACTTCATCCTGTACAGGAGTTATCGTCAGAATGCCGGGTTGATACGAGACTTGGTAGTAGCCTTGGAGGGTATCGCCCACCACGCTGATGACGTATTGTCCTACGTTCTCGCCCTCTTCCCGAGACAGACTATAAGAGATGGTATCGCCATCCTCAAGTCCGTTGACGGTGGCCGTCAGCAATGGGTCGGTCTCGCCGTATGTCTTCGTGGCGTCGTTGACGGTGATGACCACCGACTTTGGTGTGATCGCCAAAGTGCCGCTCTGGTAGATGATGTTGGTGAAATAGCTCGTCACATCATGGCCGTCGGCGTCGAAGATTTGGAACGAGGTCACCGCATTCACGGCCTTCTCGCCCGCTCCGGGGATTACATTCGTCACCGTGCCGTCGGCGGTGGCTGTCCAGGTGAGGGCTTCGGGGACGCCCGTCACTGTAAAGTCATCGTGCTCCGTCATAGTAAAGGGCGTGCCGTCATAGACCCTGCTGCCGCTGCCGGCCTTCACCGTGATGGCGGTGTCGTTGGCCGTCACCGTCAGCGTCCCGGGGTAGTAGTCAATCCAATAGTTGGAGGTCTTGTCGATGGTGGTGTCATTCGGGGCGGTGATTTTCGCACCGTCGGGGGTGTTGTCGCATGAACCCACATTGGTCTGGCTGCCGCTGAAGGACAAGCGTGAAATAACGTCTTCATGGACGAGGGCATCGTCAAGTGAGCCTTCGTCCGTCGTACAGGTGTAGTCTGTCGAGGTCAGCGGGGTGCCGTCGTACTTCTTGGTGGCATCGGTGGCGGTGATGACGATAGGTCTCAGTTGCACCGTGATGCTGAAGGTGCTTTCATCGATGCTGCAGCCCCATCCCTGGTGGCTGGTGGCCGTAACGAGAAACGTGGCGTTAGAGACGGCGAATTCAGGATCGCCATACACTCTGTCATATTCATTATTATTCTGGTCTTTTTTATGTTCTACAGAGCATCCGAGCGAGTCCAATCCGATGCCGTTCAAACCCGTTATGGAAAGGTCGGAGTACTGATGATATATCCACACCTCCGTGATGGCATCGCCGTAGATGACGGTTTGTTCGCTGTTGATGATTCGAGTGATTTTCGGCAAAGGACGAACGTGGATGGAGATCGAATCGTAGGTGGTGTTGCCACAGGAGTCGATCACGGTCCAGAGTTGCTTGTAGTGTCGCACCCCATTGTCAGAATCGCCCTGAGTTATTCTATACCCCCGAGGATGATAAAAATCAAAGCGGGAAGTGTCCATCGAGCTTTGGACACTGAAACTCTCCTGCAGTTTCGTGCAGTTGTCGTGCAGATTCGTAATCGTTATTTCGTCTGCGACACGGGTGACGGTGTTTTCGTAGTTGCCGTCGGGGTCAACGCACAGGGTGGTGTCATGAGGGACTATGTCGAAGGTGGGCTTTGTCGTGTCTTGGATGAACTGAGCATGATAGATGGTCGTCTGGTTACCGATGGCATCAGCCACCACATAGGCGATGATCACCGTGTAGGCGCAGTGTTCGCCGGTTTTCAGCGTTTTCGACGAACTCACTAAGCTGACATCCTCGCCGGAACAGGCATCGCTGATACCGAAGAGAGTCTTCAAATTCTCAAAGTCCTGGATGACCTGGATGCTGTCGCAGAGGCACTGGGCGTATGCGCCCCAAAGCGTGTCGTTGGTGGCTTGGGCGGCGACCGGGGGTGTCATGTCGCGACCGGAGACTATGAGGGTGTCGAGGCGGGTGTTGGCGCAGGAATCCGTGGCCACAAACATGCGGCGGATGGTCCAGCCGTTGTCGTCGCCGACAGTGTCCTGCGTGTAGGTGACCGATGCCAACCCGCTGCAATCCTCGAAGAGCGTCTGACTGTCGGGAATTATGTTGTCGAGGTCAACACTGTTAAGACAGACGTCAACTCTGTCAATGGTTGGCCATGCACTTGACCGCTCGGGGGCCGATTGGTCGCTGCCGCTCACATAGATGACCCTGCTTGCCTGGTCGCAATAGTTAGGGTTGGAAATAGAGATGGAATAGGTGCGTACCCACATCCAATCGTTGTTGTTGGCCGATAACGTCGAATCCTTTGTCGTTACCAAGAAGTCTGTGGATTGCAGCGTGTCGTTGTTTGCCAGTATCAAATTCTTGATGCTGTCAGCGGAAGGCAGCACTTCGGTATTGGATGGGGAATAACATTCGTTCCTGTCTGTGATGTTGTCGGGCCAATAGACACTGTCAATTTTGTTCAAGAGATCGCGGCAGGAGATGGTGAAGTTGCCTGAGTCGATGGCCACATGGTAGTTGTTGTTGGGGACGTAAGAGGCGGAAAGTACGTTTTCGTATGTTCCGACATCCTCCACGTCCGCGTTGGTGCGGATGTAGGAGAACGAGGCGAGGGCATCGGGGTTGTCCAGGCCTACCACCGTGCCGGTGAAATCGGGGTCGGTCTCGCCGTATGTCTTCGTGGCGTCGTTGACGGTGATGACCACCGACTTTGGTGTAATCGCCAAGTTGCCGCTCTGGTAGGTGATATTGGTGAAATAAGCTGTCACATCATTGCCGTCCGCATCGAAAATATGGAACGAGGTCACCGCATTCACGGCCTTCTCGCCCGCTCCGGGGATTACATTCGTCACCGTGCCGTCGGCGGTGGCGGTCCAGGAGAAACTTTCGGGAACGCCCGTCACTGTAAAGTCATCGTGCTCCGTCATAGTAAAGGGCGTGCCGTCATAGACCCTGCTGCCGCTGCCGGGGATAACGGTAATCGCCGTCGTGTTGGCGGTGATCTCCAGACCGCCGTCGTTGACGATATTGAACGCCACGTTGATGTTGCTGTTGCCGTAGCTGAACCGCTCGGCTTCCAGGCCCATCGGGTAGGTGCCCACAGCCGTGCCCGTCACCTCGGTCTCGCCGCTGTAGCTCACAAGGGTATCGTTGTAGAGTTCGCTCTCGCAGGACAGGCTGTAGCCCGACACGCTCTGCTCGCTGCCGTTGTACGTCACCGTGTCCGTGTGGCCCGTAACGGCAACGGTCATCGAGGCCTTCTCGATCGTCAGGTAGCCGTCCGTGACATCGAACGTCACGCTGAAATTCGCATTCGTGTTGGTGAACATATTGGACGTAAGACCCATATATGTCGTACCAGCCACGGTTCTCGCTGCTGAAGCCGTGCCATTGAACGTGAAGTCGTTTTCCGTGTAAAGTTCCGTGGCAACGCCGTCAATCTCAATAGCCGTCACAGTATAACCGCTCACACTGTGTTCTTCTCCGTCATAGTCCACTGTGTTGGTATTACCCGTGATGGTCACAGTCACCGCGATGGGAGCCGCCTGGGCTACAGTGACGAGGTTGGAATAGACATAGTCCTCATTACCCAAGGCGAACACCTTGAAATAAGCCGTGCGGGCATCACCTTCGTTATTTATCATATAGTAGGATACCACATAGCCTTCACCTATTTGCGGGTCTTGTGCAGCCACCGTAACTTCAACCCAGTCGGGTTCGTCAATTTCTTCGCCTTCGGCATCATAGTATTGGATGCCGAAATCCTCCATGTCGCTGATTTCCAAATTTTCGTAAGTGAGAGCCAACGTACCCTCATGTTCTGTCGCATTTTCATCTACCATGTCGGGATTCACAGTAATGGATGATTCAGGAGTCTCATCGCTTTGCATAAAGAAGTCAAGGTAGAAGTTGTAGCCGGCAGGTTGGCCACTTGTTGTCATATTGCTTGTAGCGTATGCACCAAACGCTTGACCATTAAATGCAAAAGCTCTAGTATTGGTGTTACCGTTTCTAATGACAAAACCGGTGTAGTTAGCAACCATTGTTTGTTCAATTGCCGTTTCACGAGTAATAGTCCATGTTGTGTTACTGCCACCAGTGGCGAAATTGGTGCTGCTTGAATAACCAATCATTTGACCATCGACATTCGTAAATGTGTAACCATCATTGGTCACGTTGACAACCCAGTAATAGGTGTCTTCAGAAGTAGTAATATCCGCAGGAAGGATCTCGTTATCGCCTGAAGTTTCAGAGATGAAAGCAACGCCGTTGGGTTTGCCAGAGGTCACACTTGGCATAGCATAATATCCATTGGTATGATCTTCATCGTAGCGGGCAGCAATAACCACAATGCTTCCATCCGTCAATTGGTCAAGGGAGGTAATGCGGACATAATTGCCACCAGAGGGAACAACGCTTGCTGCTGCCTGACTGACCGTGACGATGGCAGAAACTTCTTCCAAGTCATCATCAAAGGTATAAACTTTGATGTATGCCGTACGAGCTGCGCCGTCGTTGGCATCGATGACATAATCCAAGGTATAAGTATCATCTTCCTCATTGATTTCTGCATAAATCCAGTCAGGATCCACATCGAGTTGGTTACCTTCAGCATCGCAGAAATAGTAATCGAAGCTAATAAAGTCAGTGATGTTCTCGTAAGTTAATGCAAGCGTGCCGTCAGCACCGTCAGCAGGAGCATTGATTGTGTTGGGAGTGACGGTAACGGAAGGCTCGGTGGCAACCGCTTCCTCAATGTCGGCAGCGCTTCGGGGAAGAATCTCCTTGGTGCTGTTGTATTGTTGATACACACCCGTGATATTGTATGTTTTCCCAACCACCAAAGAATCAAATGCATATAATGCGTTGTAAAGCTGGAGCGTGGTGGTACCGTCCGAGAGATAATACTTATTATTATTAATACTGCATGTCAAACTATCGTAATGCAGCAGGGCTCCGGTGTTGACACCCGACAGATCGGCCATGGCAACATTGGCTTCCGTGACATTGCCTCCTGTTGCGATGGTGAGGTCATTTGCATTCACGTTAAGAAGCTCAGCAAAACCATTGTACTTCTTCAAAGAGCAAGAAACAGCTGTGCCGGAAAGTATGCTACCAGCAGCATAAGTATCCCTCATATCCTCGTTACTGTAAATCACAAAGCCATTGCCACTATTGTCGGTGACAAACACATTCTTGCCATTGGTGGAAACACCAGATACCACCCAATTGTTGAAAGTAACCAGAACATTTGTCTCGGTGCTTGTAGCGGCTTCGAACAATGAGGGAATGGTAGTGTAAATCACAGGAGCGGCAGCTTGGGTGATGGTCACGTTAGATGTGATAGTTTGGTCGGTGCCATAAGTATAGGTAAGAGTGACCGTAGCCGTGCGCGCGGTTGTATTCTCATTAGCCGCACAGGTAAAATCAATCGGGCTGGTAGTGCCTTGACCGAGAGTGAGCCAGTTGCCTTCTGTGACGGCAGCAGTGAGCGTACCGGCGGGTGAAGGTTCGTTGTTGATGGTGTAGGCAATGGAGCCGGAAGTGGCATTGTAGGTAATGTCCACATTGCTGGCTAAAATAGTAGGATCAGGAGTGCCACTGGTCTCAACGGTCACTACAATCGATGAAAGACGGACTTGACCACTGGCGCTGAAAGATACTTCATCAGCATTACCCGTCCAAGTACCCACGTTATTATTATCAGTATAGCTACCGTTGTTTCCGTATATAGAAAGTTTGCTGACGGGATAAGACGTTGATTGGCCATTGAAGACAATATTTGTAATAGTTCCCGAAGCAACTGAAATGGTTGTAGTGGAATTTTGATAGAGACGATATTGGGCTGTGGCAAAAGCAGCATCTGTGCTATTGACGGTCACTCCATCCTTTACCATTTGGTCTGGAGAATTGTTAGCAGTAGTTGAACCCACATCTGTACCCGCTAAAAATGTCACATTCGGACTGTTATCTTCAATATCAACCGTAAAGGTAACCGAACCGGCAGCGTAAGTGTTGTCGGAAGCTTGGTTGACAGTGATGGTCTGAGGACCATTGGTCACGGCAACGGGAGTCACGGTAATGGTATTGTTGGCATTTACCGTAGCGGTGATATAATTACTTTGGCTTACTGTAACTGCACCAGTGCTTGAAGTGGTGTAGCTGATTGTTTGGGCATTAGCATTATCATAAAGGTCGAATTCAAGCTCCACGGGGGCATCAACAAGAGCGAGGTCGCTTGGTGTAAGTTGTTGACCACCAGAGGGAGTTCCTGTAACAGAATAATTACGTAAACGTACACCCTTTCCCGTAGGACCATATATTTGAATCTTAAAAGCTACGGCAACATCGCCTAATGATAAAGGAGATCCTGTGTTTATATAAGAAGAAGAAGAGGGAGTGGCTGTTGTCGTCTCACTAATAACAGCATTTGTTGAAGCATTCAGAATGCGAATTGTCAAAGGATGATTCGTCCCGCTACCAAAAGTCGCCACCGAATAGGTAAATGATAACCCGTTGTGAGGCGCAAATTCGGGGGAAGTAATTGTACCATCGTCGAATTTAAGATATGATCCACCTTCGACAGTTCCACTAGAAGTCCATCCGTCTGGAATGGAATAACCGCTAGTGCCCGAACCCGATACTAGTGTGGTTGTCTGTCCCCTCATCCCCATCGGGATGGCGATGAGCGCAAACAGCACGAAGCTGAAAAACGCCATCTTCCGCATCTCGCGGAATGGTCTGATTAATTGTAAAAATTGTTTCATACTGTATAAATTTTAGAACATAAATATTTATCCTACAATCATTTGCATGTCAATACAAACAAAACAAAACATGCGGCGCAAATATAACAAAACCGACTTTTCAACCTCCGATTGTTGAGAATCTAAATGTTAACAATACGGGGGAAGTTATGAACAACGAGGACGCGGTTTTTAATTCATAATGCATAATGCATAATGCATAATTCATCGAAGACGATAAAAAACGGGTACCGGTTGTAGAACCGATACCCGTTCATTATACGCGAGATCCGTGTGATCCGCGGAGACTACCGCTTCACGAACGGTTTCGTCACCACTCCCCTATCCGTGGTCACGCGCACGAAATACATACCGGCGGCGAGACCCGAGACGTTGATTTGGGTCGCAGTTTGGTCAACCGTTGTGATGATTTTGCCATACACGTCAATAATTTCGATTCCCGAACATTGTACATTGTTCATTGTACATTGTACATTGACAACGCCCGTCGTCGGATTCGGATACACCTCAATGTCTAATTCAGATTCCATTGCTTCGGCAATACTCACCTCTGCTTTGGCTTCTTCGCTGATAACGAAATTGATGTCGTCGATGTAGTTGTAGCTGTAGTCCAAATAGTCGGTTCTCATGCCCGTGCCCGAAACCAGCGTGTTGCGGAACGCGATACGACCGTTGACTCGACAGTTTGCGAAACTAACCGTCTTCGTTTCCATTGTCGTGCCGCCCTTGAGGGTCTTCACAACGGTGAAGACACCCTGTTCGTCAAACACACCCACTTGCAGACGATAGAGTGAATTGGGCTGGCGCAGCTTGAGCGTCATCGTGAGGTTTTCAATAGGATATTCCTCGTCAAACTCTGGCATTGCATAAACGCAACGGTTCATCATGCGCAGTGAGTAGTGGCCGCCTTCGGTGGTATTGAAACTGCGATACACCTGGGGCATCGTGTCAAGCTGGTCGCCGATCTGGTTCTGGCTGGCGCTGGTGTACATCTCATACTCCCAGCAGGTTGGGGTCACTCTCGTCCAAAGGTCTGGGTTCGACGGATCATAAACATAGCCTGCAGCTTCAGCGTCATCCTCGAAGTCCTCGCTCCATTCAGGGTTGGCCTCGTCCACGAGGATCTTGTCGCACTCAACCTCAGCGGAATCTTCGCCCGTGGTGAACGCGGCAATCTCGCTCACCATATCACCGGCGCACTCGCTGTTGATTCCTTCCACATACCATTCGTAGTTCGTTTCGGGATCAAGACCGGTGAGTTCGTATGGTGGGGTGACATTTTCCACGACAACCCAATCGCCCATAGGAGGAGTGGCCGTAAGTTCAACGCCATCACTTGTACCATACAATCCTACTGTGAATTCATACGTCATACCGGGCTCGAACACGAAGTCATCTTGACGACCACCCACATTACCATTTCCTGCGGCAATCCAGACACGGTCTCCAGGAGTGGGGTTCGTGACACACCAGTCGTATGTACCGGCAGGAATTTGGATTGTGACTGTCTGATTGATGAGGGTATTGTCAGTAGTCAAAGCACCGTCAGCATTGGCCGGGATCTTATACTCGAACTCGGCGTAGGTATCTGCCGGGACATCTCCGCCCTCGGTCAGACCACCTGTCTCAGGGATAATGGTACCGTATGTATTGGCATCGGCATCAAGCAGCATCTGATAACCAGTGCCGTCATCCCAAACATCAGGAACGGTAAAGGTAATGGTGGCAGGAACTGTCGGATCGGAGACGAGCTGTTTTCTGTACTTCAAGTTAAAGCTTTCCTGATAAGCATTCCAGCTGAGGGTGGCGGTAGTACCTTCAACTTCGGCAGCTAATGTGTTGGGAGCGTCGCAAGCGGAAGCGGTGGTGAATAATGTCCGCTTCCAATCACTCTCACCGTATTCGCCACAAGTGGCTTTCACTCTGACGATATACTTCGTTTCGGGATCAAGACCTTCGAGGGTGTAAGGAGATGTGACTGTTCCCACTGGAATCCATGTAACATCACTTCCTTCAACGATAGTAATGTCGTCAATATTAAGAATAAACATATCTGAAACATTGAAGTGACGGATAGCAATATAGCCTGGTCCTGTATAGTCAATCAAATTAGCACTGTATTCAACATATTCATTTGTTGCTACAAATTCTTCACTCACCTGTGTGAAGTCAGAAGGATTTGTCCCTGTCGTGGAAACATAGATGGCAAAATGCTCATCGGCCCAATGGTCATCCTGGCCAATTGCCCAAAAAGACACTGAACCGCCTAAGATAACTTGCGGCGAAATCAACCAGTTGTCAGGATGCAAAGCACCTACTCCACTATTATTATCATAACTTTCAGAGTACACCACAGCATCACCGCCATGAGTAGTGTTATCGCCTATTCCAGTGTTGACGTTTACAATCCAATTGAAACCGTCTCCATCTGCGTCTATTGCCGTCCAACCTTGGAGAGTGCCGTCTTCAAAATCGTAAGTGAGATCGTCTGATCCCGTTTCATAAACAGCATATTCCATTTCATAACCATCGGCAAGGCCGTTCCAACTAATTTCAGCGGAAGTAACGAAAGGATTGACAACCAATTCCGTAAGTACACGCAGGGTGTAGTCTTGGAAACAGGCGTATGTACCAGTATAGCACGGATCGGGGGCAGTGGTGGCAGTACCGCCGATGTAGTCGTCAAAGCCACTGTCGGCACCACCGATGCGCATCATATAGTCGCCAGGCGTTTGCGTGGCAGGAATGATGATGTTGGCATTCAGCGTGGTGGGATTGGCATTTCCACTGGTACCCGTATAAACGATTTCGCTCTCTTCGAAGCTCAGGCTGTTGTCGAAGTCAACCCAGATGATGGTGCCATAGGTGTAGCCTGTAGCGTATGTGATGGCAATGGTGGATTCCACACCGGCTTGCACGGCACCGATCTGGCTTGAATAGTCGGCGTACGTGGCTTTAGGCGTGGTGTTGTTGACAATGTTGTCACCTATGCCGAAGGTCACGTTGGAGATGCCGCTGACATCCACATAGCTGGGGTCAGGCACGCAATATCCTATATGCGCGCTGAGGGACCAACCCATTCGCTGTAGCCATCGTTGCCGCAGTTGGCGCACACCCAGAAGTAATGGTCGCCGAGGGCGAGGCCGTTCATCGTGTAGGTCTCTTCAGTAGCCGTGCCAGCAATGTTCTCGCCGGGGTTGGCGGTGGCATCGGTGGCGTAAGCCACTTCGTATTCGCAATTCGATTTACGGTTTGCGATTAATCGTAAATCGTAAAAATCAAACTGCAAAAATAGAAAATTTCTTTACACAATGGAGGGTTTTTAATAAGAAATTGTTAACAAAGCGGCGGGTGAATGAACGGTTTACGATTTGCGGTTTATGGTTTACGAAAGTCGAAAATCACAAATCACAAATCGCAAAAAAAATGGGAGCAGGGTCATTCCCCCACTCCCATTATCCATTATCAATTATCAATTATCAATTATCCATTACTTCTTCACCACTTTCCGCATGGTCACGCCCTGCGGAACGGTGATACGAAGCGTATAGACACCCTCTGAGAGGTTGTTGAGATCAATGGTGTTGACAACATTGTCATATACGCGCACGAGCTGGCCCATCTGGTTGTAGCATTCAACCTTCTGGATACCCACAGCGTCGATGTACAGGTTGCCCGTCGTCGGGTTCGGATAGACGGCGATGTCATCCAAATCGGTGTCCATGACACTCTCGTCGCTTGCTTCAACCTTGCCCTTCGCATCGTAGTCGAAATAGATGTCGTCAATGTAATTGTAGCTATAGTCCAAATAGTCGGTTCTCATGCCCGTGCCCGGAACCAACGTGTTGCGGAATGCAACACGGGTACCATCGCCGGCATAGTTGGCGAAGCTCACTGTCTTCTCCACCATAGTCGTGCCGCTCTTGAAGGTCTTCAGGACATCGAAGTTACCCTGCTCATCTACAAGACCCACCTGCAGACGGTAGAGTGAATTGGGCTGGCGAAGTTTGAACTTCATCGTGAAGTTTTGAATAGGATAGTCAAGGAATTCCGGCATTGCATAAAGGCAACGGTTCTTCAGACGCAAGCTCTTGCTGCCGCCTTCGGTGGTGTTGAAACCAGCATACACCTGAGGTTTCGTTTGTGAATCAAGAGCCACATCCTCCGTAATCACAGTCCAACAGTTGGGTTCAGTACCCACCTCGTATCTTTCGAAAGTTTCCTCATAGAACGGATAGATTTCGCATTCCAGATCGTCCACGTTAACGTAGGTCAGTGTGATGTCGTCCAAGTAGTTCGTGCAATACAGGTCATTGGCTGAGCCGCCGATGTTCTTGAAGGCGATGTGACGGCCCTCGCCGACGAGGTCACTGACACTGGCAAAGCCGCACTCAAAGTTCGTCATGTTCTTGCCGCTGTTGTTCACCACGGCCACAGGCACGAATGACGTCTCCGGATTGTCCATGTCGGTGATGACACCGATCTGCAGTTTGTACTTATAGTACGGCTGACGGACGTTCAGGTTCAGGCGAACCTTGCCGAGGTCAACAGTCTCGTCAAGTTCTGGCATAGCCAGCAGATAGCGGAAGTGCATGCGCAGGGTGTACTGACCTTCATCGGTGGTGTTGAAGCCCTGATACAGCTGAGGCAGCGTGTCAATGGTACCCGTGTACTGTACAGGAACCGTCCAGCAAGTTGGCAAAACACCCGTCCAGCGTTCAGGGAGGGTGGTGGTGACGTCATAACCCTCGAAATCCTCGCTCCATTCAGGATTCTGAGCGTCCACGAGGATCTTGCCGCAAGCGGAAGCTGTGCAATTCACGGTGTAGGTGAGGACAACACCTGCGGCGGGAGCTGCTGAATTTGTAGCCTTTTCAAGGATAGTCTCGCCATTGTGAGTGAAGGTGTAGCCACATTCTCTAGGATAGCTTCCGCTCACCCAAACGAATTGGATATCGCGGCCGTCGCAAACATTGAAAGAGCCTTCGTAAGGTCCCTGGACACTAGGCATAGTCAGTTCATAGAGCACTTCTTCTGTTGTTGCATCCACAATGTTCATGTATGCACTGTTCCAACTGTCATTATATTGGTCGGTGAAGCTGTAACTGATTTCGCACATATTCTCAGGCAAGCAGAGATCGGTGGTAAAGCTAACGGGGTTGCTCAATTCACTGGTTTCGTCATCGCAATTGGCCTCAACTTGCAGTGTGTAAGTGGTAGCAAGTTCAAGACTCTCAAGAGGATAAGGGCTGGTGATATTATTATACACCTCTTGGTTTACATAAAGATTATAGGTTTCGGCTTCACCTTCCCAGGTTACTTCAGCGGTATTGCCGCCAGTGTAGTTCACGGCAAGGCCAGTGGGAGTCAGACAGGAAGGAGCCTCAAGCACACGCAGGGTGTAGTCGTTGGCTTGCCTATAGCCGCCGCTGGCACACGGGTCGTGGGCGGCATCCCAGTTAGTATTGCCACTGTTATAGAAGCTGTTGAAATAAGAGTCGGCTCCATAGATACGCATACGATAATCACCCAATTCTTGGTCAGCAGGAACAGTGATGGTGGCATTGTGGGTACCAGCACCAGAGGAGGCTTTGCCTATATAAACAATCTCGCTGTCCTCAAAATCCATGTTACCGTTAAAGTCAACCCAAATGACGAAAGTGTAAGGATAGCTGCCAGTAGCAGTGGTGATGGCGATGGTTGATTCAACACCAGCTTGTACTGCACCTATCATATCTGTATAGTCTCCATAGTAAGGAGATGTAGCAGGAATACTGGTGTCTTCACCGCCGTTTTCAACAACATAGTCGCCCATACCGAAAGAAACTCCAGTAATACCACTTCCGTCATGTGAAGTGGGGTTAGGCGTACAGTAGCCAACATGGAAAGCGACAGGGCCGGTCCATGCGCTGTTACCTTCACCATCGCAGGTGCAGCGTACCCAAACGTAGTGGTCTCCTTCCGCCAGGTTGACGTTGGGATCGTTATATAAACTGTACGTATTCTCTCCACCGAGTTCAGGGTTAACAACAACGGTGGCAATAATGTTCTCTTCGGGATCGACGGTGTTATCCGTAGAGTAAGCTATCCTGAAATCATCAGCTACGCCTTCCCAAGTGATAACAGCAAACAAGTTGCCGTTCACTGCCACATTGGTAGGAGCGGGACAAGCAACGGTGGTGGTGAAGCTCACAAAGTTAGTCCATTCGCTGTAGGTGCCGTTGCAGTTGGCGCGCACCTTGGCAGTGTATGTGGTTTCAGGGGCGAGGTTTTCGAAAGTGTAGGTAGCTTCTTCCACGTCAATCGGGTCTTCCTCGTTCAGTTGAACCTGCCATGCGGTGGCATCGGAAGTCCAGGTGATGGTGGCTTCGTGGGCGGTCACGTCAGAAGCGGCCAAGCCAGTAGGCGTCAGGCAGGAAGGAGCCTCAAGCACACGCAGGGTGTAGTCGTGACACACAGCGTATGAGCTTGAGAAACAAGCGCTATGATTTCCTGTGGCGGTACCACCAATATAGCTGTCGAAATAGCTATCAGCACCAGCGATACGCATACGATATTCGCCCGTAGCTTGGTTAACGGGAACGATGAAGGTAGCATCAAGCACTTGCGGGACACCACCCGTACCTTGATTACTTGTACCAGTATAGACAATCTCGCTGTCTTCGAAGCTCATACTGTTGTCCCAGTCCACCCAAATAATGGTACCATAGCTGTAAACAGTGCCGGAACCCGTAGCGTAAGTGATGGAGACAGTGGATTCCACACTAGCCTGCATGGCACCAACCATGGAGGAGTAGTCGCCATAGTAAGGTGAAGATGCGGGCAGACCGTTGGTCTCGTCAACATTGTTCACCAGATAGTCGCCTGTGCCAAATACCACACTCGTGATACCCTTGCCGTCTCTGCTTGACGGGTTAGGCACGCAATAACCGATATGCACGCTGGCGGGGCCGGCCCATGTGCTGTTGCCGTCCAGTTCGCCGCAATTGGCGCGCACCCAGAAATAGTAGTCGCCGAGTTCGAGGTCTCTCACCGTGTAAGTGGCATCATTGGCTGTGCCAGCAATGTTCTCTGCAGGGTCAGCATCGGCATCGGTGGCGTAGGCCACTTCCCATTCGCCAGCATTGCTTTCCCACGTGAAGGTAGCGGTCAGGGCGTTGGGAGTCACAGTAAGATTGGTGGGAGCGGGGCAAGCGATAGTGGTGGTAAAACTCACGGAGTTGGTCCAATCGCTGTAAGTACCACTGCAGTTGGCGCGCACCTTAGCAGTGTAGGCGGTCTCGGGATTAAGGCCGGTGAAAGTGTAAGTGGCTTCGGTCACATCAATGGGGTCTTCTTCGTTCAGCTGAACCTGCCAAGCGGCAGCATCGGAGGTCCAGGTTATGGTGGCTTCGTGAGCGGTCACGTCAGACTTGGCTAAGCCAGTGGGTTTGGCACAAGAAGGAATGTAGTCGATGCTCACGTTGTCGATGTGCAGGTAGTTGTCACTGCCAGTTTCGTCTACGGTGGATTCGCCGTAGAACGCCACAGCAATGCTCTGTCCGGCGTAGTCGCTCAAGTTAATGGCCACGGATTCACCAATGGCGCTGCAAGCAATGTTATTGTAAACATCGTCGGATCCTGTGTTGTTCCATTCGCGCAAAATGCTCCAGGTAGTACCGCCATCGGTAGTAATCAATACGATAAATCTATCGTCTTCTCCCAAGGTATTATCAATAGCTTGTAAATCGCCTGAATATTTTGTCAAAGCGATATCGAAAGTGAGTTGCACATTGTCTTCCATTACCAAGGTGGGCAAGACCAACCATTTGTTGCAGCTGTTACCGTAAATATTGACACGGACATGGCTGTCGAACACACCGTTGCCGGTGCCGAAGGACCAGCCGTAGGTGGCGGAAGTCAGTGCGGTGCCGCTCATCACATTACTCAGCAGGCCAGTGTACATTGACCAGCCAGTAGGTTTACTGGAGGCGTTAAAGGCTTCAACAAACGGGATACCAGCCGGGGTGGTGAAGTCGTCAGCATAGGTCCAGTCGGTAGTGCTGTTATCATCGCACACATTTTGCACACGCACGCTGTAGGTAGTGAGGCCAGCGAGGTCCGGAATGGTGTAGCTCATGCTGGTGAGACCGTTCACTTCGGTCCAAGTGGAAGCGGAGGAAGCTTTGTAGTTGAGGTTCCAAGTGCGTCCTTCGCCTTCCCAAGTGACGTTGCCATCGGAGGTAGCGGTCACACTTGTAGGCTTCAAACAGCTGGGTAAAGCCTTCACCTCGATGTCATCAACATAGCATCTGTAATAACCAGTGTACTTGATGGCAATACGGGCAGCTGTAGCTGGAGCTTCGCTCAGTTCCACTGTTTTCGTGGTGTAACTCGAAGAACCGCTATACGATTGCAAAGAAACAAAAGTGCTCGCATCATAGGCATCGGTCAAATAACCGACGGCGACGGATGTGCTAGTAACTCTGTACGAAAAAGAAATTTGCAGTGTGTTGATAGCTGCATTAAAGACAGGCAGTCCAACGATTACATAATCGCTTGAAGTCGCATCCCAGCTGTCAATGTCAAGGGCTTTGGAGCCAGTATTAACATTTGAAGTGCTTGTCTCAATAGCTAAAAAGCTATTAGTGCTTGACATGGATGAAATCCAACCAGCGGCAGTAAGGTCGTCGGCGGAGCTCATGTTTTCAAATCCCTCGGTGTAAGGGATGGAAACTTGCGCGTTCGCCGCCCACGGGACGCAGAACAGCGCAAACATCAAAAACAATAAGAATTTTTTCATAATGTTTTAATTTGGTGAATAATTAAGTTAGTTATATAAGGGTTTTACACTTTTTTTCGGTTTACGGTTTACGATTTACGGTTTGCGGTTAATCGTAAATCGCAACAACCAAGCGGCAAAGATAGAAAATATCCTTATACGATGGGCTGCTTTTTCAACAAAAAGTTGTTAACAAGACGGACGATGAATGAACGGTTTACGATTTGTGGTTTATGGTTTACGAAAGTCGAAAATCACAAATCACAAATCGCAAAAAAAATGGGAGCAGGGTCATTTCCCCACTCCCATTATCCATTATCAATTATCAATTATCCATTACTTCTTCACCACTTTCCGCATGGTCACACCTTGCGGAACGGTGATACGAAGCGTATAGACACCCTCTGAGAGGTTGTTGAGATCAATGCTGTTGACAACATTGTCATACACGCGCACGAGCTGGCCCATCTGGTTGTAGCATTCAACCTTCTGGATGCCCATGGCGTCGATGTACAGGTTGCCCGTCGTCGGGTTCGGATACACATCAATGCTCTCCAAATCGGCGTCGGCGTCCATGCCGCTCTCATCTTTCTTGGCAACGTCTGTGAGGAAGAGTTCGATCTCGTCAATGTAGTTGTAGCTGTAGTCCAAATAGTCGGTGCTCATGCCCGTGCCCGGAACCAACGTGTTGCGGAACGCGATGCGGTTACCCGGTGATGCTGCCGCTGATGCAAGTCTGGCGAAGTTAACCTCCTTCGGCTCCATTCCCGTGCCGTTGCACTTGAGCGTCTTCACAAGCGTGAAGTTACCCTCTTCGTCAACAACACCCACTTGCAAACGGTACAAAGAGTTGGGCTGACGCAATTGGAACGTCATCGACAGGTCAGCAACATTGATGTCGTCATTCAACACCGGCATGGCATAGATGCAGCGGTTCATCATGCGCAATGAGTAACTGCCACCTGTTGTTTTGTTGAAGCCACGGTAGATCTGAGGTTTCGTGTTCGACTGTAGAGCGGCATCCTC
>JAEEGK010014751.1_pt1 | contig 17418 bp, 12 predicted proteins | sample 8958771 | NCBI WGS metagenome assembly JAEEGK01 (sample SAMN16246547, study PRJNA631951) | gut metagenome | biome: gut microbiome; feature: rumen; material: SC-attached | host: Bos | place: Iran: Karaj | collected 2018-10
TAAGTTCATTTGATAGTGTGGAACTTCCTGCAACAGCATCAGCAACTTTTGATTTTTATGGTACGTTACCAGGTTTAACAGAGTTCTGAAAATATATTCAGTTATCAATCGAAGAAAGTTCTGATATTAAAGCAACAGAGAAGAAAACATGAGCAAGAATGCTGGCTGATTTAGAAAATATAACATGGCCAAAATTATATCTTAATCAAGAAACTGAACCTGGTGATAATCCTGGTGACAATTCTGGTGATATTCCTGATGACAATCCTGGTGTCAATCCTGGTGATATTCCTGGTGATATTCCTGGTGATGAAGATCCTGAAGATACTGAGGATTGTGCATATATAAAAGTAGATAACTGAACTTCATATTGTTTTAATATAACAAAGGTATCAGGTAGTACATTCTGAGTGTCTATAAAAGGTGATGCAGAAGGTGTATATTGATGTTCTATAATGTGGGAAGAAGGTACTAATATATGAGTTTTTAATAGTTGTTCTTATAATGAATTTACTATATTACCATCTTCAGGAACACATGATTTTCGTATAAAGCTGAAATATGATGGTAAGGAATATTCTAGAAAGGCAACATATAATTTAACATATTGAGTGTTTGTTTCGGAGTAGTTAATTAATCCGAGTCAAATTGAAGTAAGTTTTAAGGGAGAGATTTCTAAAATCTCCTTTCTAAGAATAGTTGAAATCTTTTACTCTCTCAATAATCCTCAACTTTGCACTTCTAGCAGCTTTATTGGCTTCTACTTCTTTATAATTTGGTTGAATAACTTTTTTATTTACTAGGTGGAAATTTCCACTTTCTTCAAGCTTTTTGAATGCGATTTTTGTCATTCTATCCTCAATGCTATGATATGTCATAATTGCGCATCTTCCACCGATATTCAAACATTCTCAAAAATCTTTCAAAAAAGTTTCAAGCTGGTCTAATTCGTGATTAGTCTGAATTCTGACTGCTTGGAAGATTACAGCGATTCTTTTATCTCAAAATCAAAGTTCGTGTAGAGTAGTAGTTAAATCGCTTGTGGTATCTATGGGATTTTCTTTCCTTTTTTCTATGATTCATTTTACTACATATTCTGCATTTCTTGGGGTGAAATCTCCGTATTTAACTAGCATTTCTTCTAATTCTTCTTTACTTCACTTATTGATTAGCTGAGATGCAGTATCTCATTTTGAAGTATCGAATCTCATATCAAGTGGAGCATCGGATTTTATACTGAAACCTCTACTTCCATCTTTGAAATGTTCCAAATTCACTCATAAATCCAGTAGCATAAAATCAAAAAGTCATTCTTTCTGTGAAATCTCTTTGATATTTGCATAAGAAGAATGATAAAAGCTGATTTGATTTGTTCGTGCAGATACAAATTCTTTTCATTTTTCCATTACTTTTTCGTCCACATCGCAAGCTACAATTTTCAAATTTTTACATTCTTCTGGATTATCCTGCTGTAAGTGTGTGAAAAAATATTCCACATGTCCACCATGTCAAAATGTTCCATCAAATGAAAGTCTGAGTGGATGTGGGAGATTTTCGTATGTTTCTTTCGCAAGTACTGGATGATGTCTAAGCATAAAATTTCATATTTTGAGTAAATCTAAAGTTAATTATAATTATTTACAGTTCGGTTTCATCTAAAATTTCATCAAAAATCTGATTTTTCTTTTTTTTGTCCTGTCATTCTGAGGCTTTAGCCGAAGAATCCATAGGTGTCATATTTCCTGGATCCTTCGCTTCCGCTCTGGATGACTTTTTTACATAAATCTTCCAATAAGCAAAAATTCATAATCAAATGAACAAAACTACCAAAATATATTTCTTCCAAATATCTCCACTTTGCAGAAATATTGCATATTTTGCTCAAAACTGAGATAATCTGTAAATGATATTCATGAGTAGTTTCTCTGGTCGGATTCGGATACTTCGTGGAATTATTAAAGATAAAATCAGACTAATAAATCCATAAATTGTTACGATTGGAATGATTGGAACTATGATTACGTTCAAAAGTATTCCGACTAGATTTACTCAATTCATGAAAAATATTAAAATTGGTGCAGTTCAAAGGCTGGCTCAAATTGTCGGAACTAAATATTCTTTCCAGAATTTACAATCAAAAAAGTCTGATTTTTCTTTTTTCTTTCACTTCTTTTTCTCTTTTCTTTTTTCTACTAAGTTTTGCGAGAATTTCTGAAATAATACTATTCATACAATGGCTCCAAAACTGAGAATAAATCCGATATCATATCACAGACTGAATGGATTGAAAATCAGAATTGCCATAAATGCATACATCATTGACCTCCGAATTGAGATTTCTCTTCACCAGAATAATGCGATTAGTGTCAAACTTCACATCACAGCAGCTCTAAAAACACTGGCATCACTTCCGCATATCATCGCATAGAAAATGATTCAGACGATGAGGAAACCGTTTCTGACATAGAACGGTAAGAATGACAAAAGAAAAGAAAGCAGAATCAAAACCATAGCGATATTACCTCCACTCACAGCGATAATATGGACGAGTCAGCTATCCACGAAAGTATTGTAATTATCACTAGGAATCATGGATTTATCTCCAATAAAAAGTCCGAGTAAAAGTCATGAATATTTATTTTCTCAGAAAATGGAGATTACTGTATTTTGCATTCGAGCACGGATTTTGTCTATTTTTCCAAGTGGTTCAAAATGAGGGGATTTTCACTGCATCGTAAAATTACTACAATCTTCATCGCAGTCAGCCTTGAAACTTGTTTTTTCATACATCGTTCCATCTACTCATTTCATGAATAGCCGCTTGTCATAGTTGAAATCGTAATTCCAAAATTCTTTGGTGAATATCGCATTTCAGCTCAAAGAAAAAATATTAGAAAAATCTAAGTCTTTTTGATTGGCAGATAGATAGAGAATATCTCAGATATGATAATCCTTTTCGCTATTTAATGCATAAGTTTTTCAATCCTGTGTTTCTACATAGTATCTATGATATTTCTGAGTATCAGATATACGCACAAAATCATTAAAAATCTTTCGTTCAGGAGTAGTGTATTCATAATTTTTTATTCCAATAAACTGCTCGAAATATTCAGGATTTTTGTGATATAAATGTCATGAAATTACTACGATTGCGAGAATGTTTGCGATAATTCATCGTAGAATGTTCTTTAAAAAACGTTTTATGTGTCATTCTGAGGCTTTGGCCGAAGAATCCATAGGTGTTTTGCTATGAACCTCACCCTTACCCTCTCCTATTAGGAGAGGGGATTTTCCTGAATGCTTCGCATTCGCTCAGGATGACGATTTACGTTGAAAAAAAGAAAAAATAATCGCCAATAAAATAATCACTGGAATAAGAAAAATCTCAGAATTTCCTAAATTCAAAAATAGAGTGAAAATTCGAATACTGCCTGCAAATGCTAGAAAAAACATAGATTAGTTTTTATCAAGATCTGAAAGATTGACTTGAATTTTATGACTATCGTGAAGTTGGATAAATTCTTTTCCAAAGAATTTTAGAATATATAAGAAATGTAATCTCGCTCCGATTCCTCATTTTGCGAAATAGAAAAGTTTTAGAGTTTCAGCTATATTAGCCTGAGTCCAGTCAAATATTTCACAGTTTGGAAGAATTTCTTGGATATCTTTGAAAAACTTTTCATCTTCAGATTTATTACATGCAATATAGATTGGCTGTAAATCTTTATGAGAATCAGCGAATTTTCTGATTAATTTGAAACTTTTTTCTTTATCACAAAGAGGAGAGTAATTTACTAAATAATATGGATCTCTTTTTGATTTGATTTTTTCTTCAGCAAAAATTTCTTTGGTTTCTTCTAGAAGTGATAATGTCAAATCTCAGTCATATTCAGCTTTTTCTTCTCGGTTTTGTCAGTTCTGTTCAAGAATCTTTTTAGTTAGTTCAAAAGAATTCTGATCACGAAGTATGATAATATTTGCATTTTTTACTAGGAAATTCTGCAAAAATGCAGTTCACCATTTTTTATTCGTTCCTAATCCACCAACGATGGCAGCTAATCAATTTTTGATTGTCCATCTATATTGAAAAAATAGATTTCGTCCACGATGTAGAAAATCCCTGCTTTCATCTATTACTTCTCATCATCAAAGAATTATGTAATCGTACAAATTTCTTTTCATTCATAGGCAGATTTGTATTTTTTCTTTCCAATTTGGCCTTGGAAGGAAGTTTAACTTTTTGATAATTCATGGAATCAAGAAATCTCTATGCTTCAGAATCCAGTTTTCCAACCATTTTTCATCTCAGCATTCGATACTGATTTTATCTGGACTGAAGCGTTCATCTGCTCGATTTAATAGCGAAAAAATAATGAGTTCATCTCACAAATTTTTGTATCCATAGTATCACTTAATTAGTAGATGCATTATTTCTTCTAAATTAAATATTAGTTAGTATATAGTGTTTTTGTTTATAAGTGCAAGAATTTATAGTTTTGAAATGATTCTTTGTGATAATTTTTCAGGATCAAAATCTGATTGCTCTTCTTGATATTCATTAAGAATTGTGGTTAAGTTCTCATATTTAGGACAAATTATATTCAACTGAATATCGTTTAATCCATAATTTTTCATTCCGTTTTCTATTCGTTTTTTAAGCTCTTCACTATCGTTATGGTCAATCAGAATAAATAATTTTTTGGAGTTTTTGATATTTTCTATCATTTCTTCAGTCCAATTAGAATTTAGCTTTTGTAATACAAAAATGCTGACTTGTTTATTATGATTTTGGATTATTTCTCATGTCTGAATTGCTGTTGCAAATAGGCTTCCTGTGGCAAGAATTACTCCATCATTTCCAGCGAATCCGTAAGTTTTGAGAGATATTGAATCTAGATTTTCAAGCATTGATGCATCGATTATTCCAAGTTCATCTACATCGAAAATTGCATCAGGCATTTCTTTGTGTAATAAACGTATGTATTGTCTTTGATTTTGTTTGAAAATATTTCGCATATTTTCCAAATCGATTGGCTCGAAACTATGGAAATTTAGCTTACGGACATAGTCTAGATCATTCGTTTCAGGTGAGATTTTCTTACCATAACTTCATAATCATGCGTGAATATTTATTATTGTTGCGTATTTTTTGCTATCAAGTAATTCAAAAATAGGCTCTAAAAAGCTGATATTCAATTCATTTAGAATTATTAATGGATGTTTAGATACTGAAATAGCGTCTTTTCGAGCATCGAGTAGTGAAACATTTTCAGGTTTGTTGTCTGGATTGATATTTAGAATAGGGCAGTCGCTGTAATTCAAGTCACTTACGATTAAATCAAAATTTACATCACGGTCAGCTAGCTCATCACGCAGATCTTGGACAAACATATTTGATTTGATATATTCTGTCAGAAATAGAGATGGCATTTATGGATTTTTAACGTTATAAAAATTATTCCATCATTGAGTATCAGATTAGGAATGTCGCAATTTCTCCAAAAATTTTTCATGCTGTTCATACTCACCATTGACTTGTTCTAGGACGAGATACCCAAATTAAAACAATATATTCTGGATCATCAATGGAAACTATTCATGCAAATGTGGCTTGTGTCCATCATTCTCATCTCTGATATTTTCATTTATAAGCAATCTGAGATGTTCATGACTTAGCTCATAAACGATATCATTCCACTCTTGCATTTCTATATTGATCATTTACGTTTGCTACGTTATATAGAGCATTTCTCATCTCTTCACTTACTTCTGGTCTGATAATCTGTTTTACAGAGCGAGCTTTATTTTCTTCTACTGTGATAGCATCACTATTAGCAGTTTTCTTTCTTATTTGTGAAATGATTGTTGGTTGCATGTATTTTCATCCATTTACAAGTGCAGAATATGCAGTAGCGAGCTGTATTTGAGTTACAGTTACTCACTGTCCGAATGAATTGTTGAAGAATGCTGCCATGGATACATTCGTAGCATTAGGCAAAGATCAGCTTTTTTCTTCGGCTAATTCGATTCATGTTGTTTCTCCAAATCCTAATTTTACTAAATAATTGTAAAATATTTCTTTACCTAGAGCTTGCACGATTCTAATCATTCATACATTACATGAATTTATCAATGCTTCTAGTAGACTGTGGTATCACATACAAGCTCATTGGTCGGCATCCTTAATCGTGTAAATGTCGATTTTTACACTTCAATCATCTTGATAATAATCATCTAGTCTGACTTCATCACTGTCTAGTCCAATTGCCATAGTAAATGCTTTGAAAATACTTCCTGGTTCGAATACTGTTGAAATATTTTTATCTACGAAAACAGATGCTCAGTATACATTTTTGGATATATATTTTTTCAGTGTTTTATCGACTCTTTCATCAGATTTAGCTTTTACATATTTTCCTCATGTATAAATGTATACTGGTACTTCGTTGTATGTTTCGTTATCGATTAAGTATGAATATTCAGGTCCAAGAGGAATCATTGTATAAGCATCATTGTAGTTGTTCGGATTGTATGTTGGCAGAGAAACAGATGCTTTTACCTGTCACTTATTGGGATCAAAAACCATTACGGCAATAGAATCGGCTTTGAATGTATCGATATATTTTTTTGCGATAGATTCTACTTCCTTTTGAATTCCAATATCGATAGTCAAAATTACATCATCTCAATCTTTGGTGTTTATTACTTCAAAATCACTTCATCACATATTCCAGTTTGAGCGTCAAATAATCTGTCCATCAGTTCATTCCAAAAGATTATCGTAGTATTTTTCTACTCAGTAAAAAGCTTCTCAATTTTTATCTACATATCAGAGTACATTGGACATAAATTCTCAATATGGATAATATCTGGTAGCGTGTGGTTCTAGAATTATTCAGTGAACGATAGAGTATTTGTTGTGCTGACTTCCATCGAGGGAATATTTTTCGTTTGCATAGTCTGATTTTAGCTGTTTTATATCTTGTGCGATTTGTGGATTTGCGGATGAGAATAGTTTTATGTATTTGTACTGTTGCTGCGTAAATAATGTATCCAATGTCGAAGGATCAATTGGCCTATGTTGTCTATTCATGAAATTTTGGAATAGGATTTTATCCCTTGTACTGCTTGGATCTTTTGGAATAATGTACACGTAGAAATTTGATTCAATGGATATAAAATTAAAATGCTGATCTTTCAAATCTTCTAGAAATTTTTCATCAGTATAGTATCCAAGGTAATTTTTCTCTTTTGTTCATTTTTTGATCTTTTCATTCAATCTATTAGTAATGATACTCATTGCCTGACTTTTTGTGAAGTCATCTATTACTTTTTGCTTCCTTTCATAAAAGCTATCATAGTTGAATGTAGAATATTCTGGAGATATGATTGGTATTTCATTTCATTCAGCATCAAATTCTCTTCAAAAATAGAAAATTTCTGGTTCCTTAGGCAATAATTCTACATTAGCAAATGATTCAATATTTTTGATGCATTGTTCTTTGTCTCATTCTATGTTGTCCATTCAATGTATTATGCATAAATGTTTGTACACAATAGGAGCGACCAATTCTATAAAACGCTCTTTCATCAAAACTTTTCCTGTATTATATCAGATTTCTCTAGGGTCTAGTGCAACATCGTATAGATTTATGTTTTCAGTTAATTTTACAGGTTGTCCAGTCTTATCCAGAGCATAGATATCTCATCTTTCGGCTGTGATAGATGCTAATGAAGTAGACTGTTTCATTAGCTCGGCATTGTAATTGTCGTGTTGAATTATTTGTAAATAAAAAAGTTTGATTATGATTATCAGAAACATTATTCAAAATAGTGAAGCTAACTGGATTTCTTTGGTAAAATTCAGATTTCATATAAATGGAATTTTCTGAAAATAATAGGCAATTCGTTCTCAAATATTGCGTTTCTTTTTGAATGATTTCTGAAAATTGCTGTAATCGTACATATATAAGAATTTAACGTTTTCCTAAAATGGTAATTTAGTATGTATTACATTACGTAAATCTCAAATATTTTCAATAAAAAATTGGTAAATCTGATGGCAAAAAATGTCCCTAAAAATTTGACAAAAAATGTTGTTTTGAGTATAATTTAATTGTGATTTAATTAATAAAAACAAAAGTGAATGACTTTCAGACCAACTGACGATATATTAGATAGTATGGAAAATTCACAGCAACCACAAGCAACATCTAATCAATATACTCAAACATCAGATGAAAGTGTATCAAATGATTCAAATGGATCTAGAATTTTTTCTAATCCTGACGCAGATGAAAATAATTCAAATATTGTAGAAAATGCAAATATAATTTCAGATACTCCAGTTGAAGAGGTTAAGGCTCCAGATTTATCTCAGCTTTTGGAAAATAGTGAAAATGCCAAAAATTGAGGAGGAATAACTTCTGATAATAATGTTACTGAAGAAGTCGCAGAAGATTTTACTGTTGATTTATCAGAGATTGAAAGTGGTAAATCATGAGAATCTTCTGGTGAAAATAATATGGAGAGTTCACAGCCGCAAGGTAATGATTCTGCATCTGATTGATGAGCTAAGCAAGAGGAAGAAGAAGCTATTCCATGAAAAATGTTGGATAAAGAAAGAGAAGAAATTATATCTTGAATGGAATGATCAGTACATAGTAAACTGGATTTATTAGTAGATAATGAATGGAAATCTGTAGTTGAGAAATATAGAAAAATTTATCGTATTTTGTTTAGATGGTGAACTTTTATTCTTACTGTAATTCTTTGAGTGTTATGATGAGTAATGGTTCAAGTTAAAGCGAATCAGTCGAATAATACTAAACTTGTATGAGAGTCATCAATCACAAATAAAAATGATTGGAGGGAGAGTAATTCTGATAAAATATTATCTGATCAAATTAGTAAGGATAATGATATTGAGCCAATTATTTCATTTGGGTCAGTTTCATTTAACAATAAAAGTTTTCAATCTAAAAGTAATTTGATTAAATATCAGTGAATAGTTCTTCCACAACTGATTTCCTTAGATTTTTGATCTACGAATTTTATATCATTGGATAAATTTGTTAATAAGGAAACTACGCGTGAAGATTTAGAGAATATGATAAAGAATCTGATAACAAATGAAGTAATATATAGGAAAACATCAATACTTCCTAATGCTCAGAGTTTAACTTGGAACTGAAAAACATGTCAATGATGATTAATGGAATGTTTCGGTTTAGAGTGTGTAAAAAATGAAAAATTGTGAGATTTTGTATGTGATAAGTTGTTGGATAGATTTTATAAATATGGACAGTATTATGATTTATCATCATATTCTTCAGATCTTTTAATATTAGTTAGAGAATTAAATAGACAGAATAAAGATTTCCAGCCAATTTGTAAAATGATTCCAGAATATGTTTGGCATTCTTGAGTAACGTCATCTGATATATTAACATCTACAATGAACTTTTGTTTAGAAGATGATTTTAAGTATTATAAAAAAATGGTTGATTTTATAGATATTGATAATTCTTTGAAACAACCTGAACTTTTGGATAAAGTTTTTAATGATCCAGATTTAAACGCATATAAACTTCTTTCTGCTCAGCAAATAGTTTATAGATCATTGAATAGTTCTTCGATAAATGAAGGCTTTATAAAAAGTTATTTAACTTTTGTCCAGAATCTTCTCATTAAAGATAATAAATCTGGTAGATATCTTGCACCGATTTATAAAGATTTATTGTATGTGTTTAATACAGATATATTGTATACTACTCTAATACAAAAAGGTAGGTTTTCTACAGAGTTAAATAATCAACTTGATCAAATTAATAATGGTAATCCTTTGTTAGATTATCCATCGTTAACATCTCAACTTACTACAACAGGTATCGTTAAGTCTTTATGACAATTTGTTACAGATGATAAACAGGGAAGCACATTGGATGAAATATTTTTGAAATATTATAGAAATGACCATTTACAAATTAGGAGGACCACAAAATTGTCTGATACGGATATGCAGGTTCAAACAGAAATTTATTCTGATGATATACTCAAAATAACAGGATGACAGACATTGAAAACGACTATTTTATTACATAAAAAACAGAATGTGCTGTATGTTAAGAGCATAAACGTATCTAATCAACGTGGCCTTTCTGAAACTTTAAATGTTTATGCTTCAGATGGAAATGTGAGTTTTGATAAGATGTTATGATATATTGATGAACAAATAGCATTTTGGTATAAGGTGCCATGAGAAGAAACAGAAAGTGAATTTATAGCTTGTAATAAGCTTGAACATAAACTAGGTATTGAATTATATACTTGTGATGAATCATCAATTATATTATATAAGTGAGATGTTGAATATGCATTTACATTGGTAAATTGAATTTTAGATTCGTTTGTAATTAGTGATCCAGATATAGAATCTGCATTGAAAGAAAAATTTAATTCCATTATGACTTCGAGAGATAATACGCCAACGGTTATTGAATCTTTAGTAGATTTTGAATTGGAGAAAGAAGGCGATATAAACATCGAGAAAAAGGTGGAGATTATTGATCAGTTCCGTATCCATCTAAAGCTTGTGCCTACAATTTCAGATATCGAGGGAGAAGATGATGTATTCATGGTAGACTTTTCAATATGAAGTTTTAAATTAAAGGCGCATTATAACGTGAGTACACATATGTTAACTAAGATTTCTTATGTTGCCTGTAACAAGACACTTGAAATTAGGAATTTAACAATAGAGCTTAGTGCTAATAATAGTTCTCAGTTGACAGAGTTGTTGAATAATCCTAGAATGTTCTTCGCTAATGCAAATTCTGCGGCATATAAAAAATATCAAAGGATGTGTGAATAAAATTAATGTTTTACAAAAAGCCTCAATATCGAGGCTTTTTGTATTTTTTGAGAATTATATTTTCTCTATTTCGAATCATCAAGGTATATCTTTGATATTATATCATTTTGATTGAATTTGATTCCTGAGCTCGTCAGCTAGGGCATAGTTCTTTTCTTGTTTCGCTTGCAAACGTTGGTTAGCAAGCTCAGTAATTTCTGTAGGAATATCCTCAATTGTCTCAGATTTTTCTTTTTCTCACAATAAATCTAATTTCATAACGTTTTGGTCTAGCCAAACTATGATTCAGATAATTTCTGGATTTGGATTTTTTAGTCATGAATTGATAGTTGCAAGGAGTTTTGGAGAATTTAAATCGTCTAATAATGCGTCCAAACAATCTGAAAAGAATTTGGTTCATTCTTCAGTTTTCATTTCATTTGCAACTTCTTTATAATTCTTTCATTTTAGTTCAATTTTTTCAGCTTTGTTGATTTTCTTAATTAGATTTTTTCTTTGAATTTTAGACTGTTCAAGGACTGTTTCATTGAAGTCTAGGAAGTTTCTATAATGAGCCGTGTAGTAGAGCAGTTTCAAATCAAGAGCTGAATATCATTTTTCTTCTAAATCATCTACTGTTACAAGTCATCATGCAGATTTAGATAACTTTTTTCATCAAAGATTTAAAAATTGGTTGTGCATCCAGTATTTCACCCATGGTTTTTTTCAGAATGTACACTCACTTTGTGCAATTTCATTCGTATGGTGAACTCAAATATGATCTACTCATCATGTGTGAATATCGAATTGTTCTCATAGATATTTACTAGACATTGCGCTACATTCGATATGCCAACCAGGGAATCAAACTCACCATGGGGACTCTCGCTCCATTTGTCTTTTTTGGTCTTTTGGAGAGAATTTCCACAGAGCAAAATCTGTATCATTTTTCTTATTGTCATTCTGAATTCTAGCACCGGCAATTCTTTCTTGGTTTTCTAGTCAAGTTAATTTTCCGTAATCATCAACTTTGCTAGTATCCATGTAAATCCCATCATTTGGAATTTCATAAGTATATCATTTTTCTTCCAATATTTTTACCATTTCAATCTGTTCTTTTATATGATCTGTAGCTCTAGGCATTACATCAAATTTATTAATCTGAAGTTTATCTAGATAACTATAGAATTTCTCAATATACATATCTGCTAATTCCCAAACAGTTTTATTTTCTCTTTTTGCTCATTTTTCCATTTTATCTTCTCATTCATCTCAGTCATCAGTCAAATGTCCAACATCAGTTAAATTCATTACATGTTTTGTTGGATATCAAAGTATATTTTTAATAATATTTCTGAGCAAATCTGCGAAAGCAAAAGCTCTCATATTTCAAATATGAGGATTCCAATAAACTGTAGGTCAACAAGAATATATTCATACGAAATCTTTTTTTCATTCGTCCATCAGTGGAATAAACTCTTCTTTTTGCCTACTCATTGTATTGTAGATGTGTAATTTCTTTTCTTTCATAATATTAAATATTACAAAAAATATAAATCTGAACTTAATTTATAAATAGTAATAGAAAATGCAAATGGTTATTATTTATTTTAACTTTTGTTTTATATTGGGCATATTTTGATGTTTTTTAGTTTTTTTTGATTTAATTTGATTTTTTATTGTATTTGTGGTATCTCATTCTGTGCGTTTTGATTTTGTAAAATATCAGCTAATTGTAATCGATATTACGAATATAAGTGTAGGATATTTTATGAATAATTCTTGAAAATCTGGATTTACTTTCCTTATAAGACATATCCACATAGTTAGTCCTGCAAATAAGAATGAGAATAATATGATGAAAACAAAGTTAGAAATTTTATTCCTTTTGTAAGGAGATAGTTTTTTTGATAGAGTGCTTTTTATCTTAGCTTTTTCTTCAGAATCTCGTTTATAATCTCATGGTTCTGAGGTGGTAGCGTAAAAGAATAACATAATGAATATAGGAAGAATAGCTGCATAAAAATCTGAAACATTGGTGTTTGAGATAATTCAAAATCTATTTTTAAAATTAGCTGTAAAGGGGTATAAAAGGCAAAGAATAAATACTATCAATCACCAAAAATGTAAAAATATGTGTATTATTCTGGGTTTTTTATATGGTAGGCTTATTCATATGATTATTATAAGGTTTATTAATATGACGAAAAGTATTCGATATTTATATTCGACAATAGAGTGTCATAAATTGATAAAAAAATGTACATTAAAATCCTTTCGTATGTTATATATAATTCGTCCAATAATTGCTGTTCAAAATATTATTCTTTCTAGTATTTTGTCATTTGTTTTTTCCATAATTTTTATTAGAGAAAAATAAATTTATTTAATCTTGGCTATGTTCACTGAATATAGTTTTTATAATATTTATTGCTACTTCTTGGCTCAAAAAGTATGGACTAGTAGCAATGGTTGTACATATTGCAAATTTTGAGATTTTATTGAATTTTTCTTTCAAAAGTTTTACTGATTCTTTGTCTATTTGGTTTCTATCAATTCAACTTAAACAAAAATCGAGATCTATATCTAGGATAAAATTCTGATTTTTTTCTATTTTCAAATTTTGCAGGGCGGAGGTCGCACGGATTTGAATTTGGTCGGATATTATTCAATTTTCTAATGATGGTGGAATAAAGTTTCCTACGTTACATTTTTCGTTATAGAAATGGAATACTTTTTCTATGTCATCTTCCTTACTGTTAAGTTCTAGAGTTTCTTTATTTTCCCAGCAATCGGAATGCTGATCTATGTGTATTAATGTGGGAGATTTTATATTTGATTTTTGGATGCAATAGTATCGAAAGATTGGTGCGTGGTTATGATTGTCAAATATGAAAATGGGAGGGATGCCGGATTTTTCTATTAGTAAGAAATTTTTGAGTCCATGAAAATATTCTATTTCTCAGTTTCCATTTTTTTCTGCAAAAGCAAAATTATCTTCTTCAATTTGTATTTGTGTGTAATGATCTGTTTTTTCTAAAGGGGCGACTCGTAAAAATTTGTCACAAATGGTAATTTTTGCGTTTGCACACGTTGTATTTAGAAAAAATCAATTATATAATTGTTCAAGTGTCTTCATGTTTTTATTCCTATTTATTTTCAGTAAAAAATCAAATTTAAGAAAAACTCTGTATTGTTACAGAGTTTCTCTTTTAGTCAGGATTTTTTGTTTCTGATTATGTTAAGTTTTTGTTAGTATTATAGTCCTTTGAAAGCTTCTTCAAAAGTTTCATAGTATGCGCTTGGATTTAATTCAGCAACACATTCCATAGCAGAAGCTAATTGTAAAGCCTCATCTCAGTGAATGATGAAATGCCTAGAAACAGAGTTAACTTCTCATGGGAACTGTTCCATTACGGCATTAATAGTTCATTGTTGAGAATGTCTCTGGCAGAATGGACAAAGCAATTCAGTATACTCTACGATTGTAAATCTAGCATTTTCATCTCCACGAACTGGAACATTAGCAAGCATATCTTCAACAACATTTTTTACTTCATCACCACCTGCTACATAGTTTTCAGCACCATTTTTATATTCATTAATTGCGTTAACGAATTCTTCAACTGGATAAGCTCCTGAAACAAGGATGTAATTTCCATTTTCTCTGTCAACGATTACGTTTCCTGGAGTTCCATTAACTCCGAATAGTTGATTTCCTTGGTTCATCATGTTATTAACAGCATCTGTATATCTTGATTCTTCTATACAAGATTGTAAAGCTGCTTTATCAGTTCCATGATTAACAGCGATATCTCTTAAAGAATCTAAAGATGCATATGCATTATCTGTTGGTTGAGCAGGTTCAGCACTGTCTTCAGTTAAACCAAACTGCTCTTCACCTTGTTGTGCATATTGAGACATATAATCTACATAACCTTGAGATGCATATACTTTACTCATTCTGTTGAAGTTTTCTTCTCATCCTGCAGATAGAACATTAAAGTCATATGAAGCTTTTGAAGTTTCATAAGCTTTTTGAGCACAAATTAATGCTCCTCACGCAAGCAAACAAGTAACAATACCGATTATCAGTCCCAATGCTGATAGGCTGATTCCAAGAACTTTTCCTCATGAGTTACATCCGCAGTTCTCACAAGAGCAAGATTCAGATTTCTCTAATTTTTTTGCCATAATAATATAGGATAAAAAATAAAATTGTTATATATCAAACTATTGATACCTATGGATAAATTCTCCACTGAATATAATCAGATAATTCATTTACAGCATGATAAGTTTTGAGAGATAAGAAGAATGTCATCAATAATATTATACACATTATCACAAAGCAAATTAGCTTTAGAAGTAAATGTTTGTCTTTGGTTTCATCCAAATGGTGAGAATTATTGCTTACGTTTTCGGATTGGATTACAACTTTCGGAGCTGTGGTTTTTGTAATTACAGATACGTTAGATGACTCTTTCTCGGCTTTTACTTGCAAAATATTGTCATCTTTTTTATTCGATGGTTTCTTGGTAGTTGATTTATGTTTTGAATCTGCAATCATAAAAGAATCGGCAAACCTAAAAACATTCCAAAACTAGGAATTTTTTCTGTTAAAACAAGGAAAATTAAGGTTATATATGTAAAAACTTTTGACAGATTTATTATTGTTTAATTAAATCTTTTGACAAAGTATAAAAATGGTATAGTATCGAATAATTTGTAGTGAATTGTGATAAATTTGAAAATTTATTTATGTTTAAATGTTTTTTAATTATTTAAAAGTATTGTACTACCTATCAAAATTATCTTAATTTGCAATAGTTGCATAATTATTTATAATGCAGAGGTTAATTTTTTTATTTTTTTGTTGTAATTAATGGTGGACAATAAGGTAGATTTTTTTCAGAAAAAATTATCAAATACTAGGTCTTTTACTAGACAAAGGAGAAGATCTCGTATTTGGATATGGATTATTTTGATTATTTTGCTTTTGTGTGCTTGAGGATTCTTTTTATGGAAAGTCTTTTGGGCACCAGCAAATTTGGATAATTGAGATGTTGAACAGGAAATGGAGTTTTCTCTATGAGAAGAAGTTTATCTAAAGTGAGAGCTTAGGGATGATTGAGATATAATAACTCATACTCACACTATAAATGATTCCGAACATTGAATTATTAGTATAAAATCTGATACAATTAATTTGTATGATTATGCATGATTTGTAGAAGTGTCTGGAATTGTGGAAAAATTTTATCAGTGAGAACCTATAGTAAAGGTGTATAATTTATCGTGAAATCTTGCTGATGTGGAAGATGAAGATACAAACATCGTATTGGATGAAAACTCATGAGTTTATATATTATGAGCAGGTATACAATTTCTGCCAAGTTTTTTTGATAAGTATGTATTACTTAATGAGTGAGAGAATTGACAGATATTATTGCAGAATATTGAATCATGAGAAGAAATATCTCTCGATTATTTCCGCTGCAATGCTTCAGACCCAAATAGAAATTGTAAATGACTTGCAGAAACTTTTGCAAATAATTCTGCTCAAAGTTTTGTAACTTCTGAATGAGATGTTTATTATAAGCAAAGTGAAGTTCAATCGTGGTTTGTAGCAAACTGAGATTGGTGGTGAGTGTTTATTAACGATGTTTCCGATGATGTAGTATACGAATTAAAAGATTTGATGAAGTTTGCGAATGAAAGAAATATGAATGAATGGATTAAATCTCGTGCAATGAGAATTTGTCAGTGATCATGAGAAAAACTTCAAAATATAAAAAATTCAGATATCACATTGAAGCAGGAATGATTGGTTGTAACTGTTTCATGAGATGGGTTAGAAAAACAAATGACGTGTCAGATTTTGGTAGATTTTAGTTTGCCAACAAAGTGAGTATTGAAAAGTTTAACATTATGAGATGATGTGGTAATAGAAGAGAATAAAGATGAAGAAATGGGTGATGAAACAGAAGAAAAATCAGACTGAGGTGATGAAGAAAAAGATAAACCAGATGAAACTATTTCAAAAAGTGATTTTGTATTGGATACTAGTGTTGCTCAATTTCCATTAAAAGAAGAATGAGGATTGGTATATAATTCCAGTAGATGATGATATAGTTTACAGTTTCCTTCTTCAAATATATCATATGCTGTTAGCTCAGTTAAAGAAAACTTTTGAAGAAGCGATGTATCTTGTTCTTATGTTATAAATGCTATTAAATATTCTGAGAAAGAAAATTTGGAGGTCTCTCCTTCTATTAGAATTTATGAATGTTTATGAACTGTATCTAAATCTTGGGCTCCTGAAATATTAGTTTATCCTAGATGAGATAAAATATTTGTTGTTAAGTTGACCGATTCTAGTTGGTGGAATTTTGCGAATAATTTGAAATTTACAGCATTGGAATAATGTATAGATAGTTTTATCTATAATAATTCGTAATTGTGGAAAAGTTGTATGAAAATTCAGAATACTCAAATTCATATTCTTTTTGATGAATAAAGGAGTTTTTGATTAAAAGAATTAATGGTGTTTTTTGTTATAATCA
>JAEEGK010014756.1_pt1 | contig 17413 bp, 19 predicted proteins | sample 8958771 | NCBI WGS metagenome assembly JAEEGK01 (sample SAMN16246547, study PRJNA631951) | gut metagenome | biome: gut microbiome; feature: rumen; material: SC-attached | host: Bos | place: Iran: Karaj | collected 2018-10
GTGAAGCGTTTCAAATTCATAACACGAAGTATACTCCTATATTGTTCTAAGGAATGTGGACACTTTTTCCGGACCACATAGATCTCCGCGCCCGAAGTGTTCTCCGAAAGCCATATCGAACGATACGCGAACCCGAGCTAGCCTTCGTTCTTCGCTCCATGTGCTCGAACATCAGGCAGACGCTACTCGCTCCGTTCCACTTCGCGACTCTCGTGCAAAACATTTCATTGAAGCATTGAAACGTTTTGCTTCGAGCACGAAAACTTGTATACAAGTTTTCTGGTAGCTTGGCGGGAGCGCCTTTCGGAGAATAGTTCGTGGCAGGAGATAAAAATGTGGTCCATACCAACTTTTAAAATCCCTGATCTATTACAGGCGGTACATAGTTATTCGAGAACAGCACCGTCGACGTTATATCGAACGGCTTCACATTGCCGCTCACTTCGCCCGTGAGAGCCGATGTGGGTGTGGGAACCCAGACACCCGTTGCCTTGTGCCTGCGCATACCGATGCGGAGGACTGCGTTGTGCTCCACATGTACGGGAGTCGAGGTCTCGGTCTCCTTCTCAAGCGTGTAGCGCTGAGGGCAGACGGTGATATAGCCGTTGTCTATATCGCCGTTATAGACGTACTCGTCCACAACGATCTTCCACTTCGTCTTGTCGCTGCCGCCTTCGGGCGTGTAGTTGTTCTCGGGGGTGGCGCCCTTCATGTAGGCGCGGGGCGCGAAGCTGTAGATCGGAACCTTTGAGCCGCCGTCTACGAGCACCTCGCCCATTCCGTAATTCACATTAATGCGCTGAACCGCGAAATTGTCCACTTTATAAGTCGAATCATCAAGGATGTCGTCGCCGGTGTAGATGGACTCGATCATGTCAAACATCCTGCCGCTGCGGTCGTTCATGTCCTTGCCCTTCTCGAAATTGTCGAGGGCCACGATGAAGAGCGCCGCCGTCACGTACGGGTCACTGTAGTTCCTGATCACATAATCGATCTGATCGTCCGTCGTGGGCCAGGGGTCGAAGCTTATGTACTTTCTGGTGAGGTCGTTCGCCTCTTTTATCTCGGACTTGCCGCTCGCGTTCGTCTCGTACTTACCGGAGAACGTCTCGGAGGTGACCGTCACGGTGACTTTGTCTGAGGTCACGGCGCCGGTGCCCTTCTTGTCGTAACGATCATCATCGTCATCGTCGTCGTAATCATCATCGTCGTAATCGTCGTAATCGTCGTCATCATCGTCATCGTCATCATATGCGTCATCATCCAGAACGGTGACCTTGATCTTCTTCGTGATCTTCTTGCCGGAGGCGTTCTTGCCCTTTGTCTTAACGCTTATAATGCACGTCCCGGGGTCATCGGCCGTGATCGTGAGCTTGGTCACGCCGGACTTTGCCTTGCCGACCTTGACGGTAGCGACTTCCTTGTCCGAGGACTTCGCGGTGATCGTCTTCTTCGCGCTGCCGACAGTCTTGACGGTTGCCGTAACGACCGCCTTTTCGACCACATCCTCCGTGAGTGTCACGCTCCCCGTAGAAAGAGTGAGTGACTTAACGTACGAGCCGGCCGCACTCACCTCCTGCGTGCCTCCCGCGATGGGTGCGATGACCGCCGCAATGAGCGACGCGATCGCGATGACTGATAAAGCCTTGGTAATCAAAGATCTGAGAGTTTTCATGTCTGCCTTCCTTTCGTGCGAACCCCCGGTGTTGTGTTAAACTGCGTGTGTCAGCCCCCTCATCGTATCCCTTGTTTGTGCTGTCTTATAGTATACTCCTGACGGGGCGCGTAGCCAAGTATATTTACACGGGTGGTCCACTGGGGACGGGGGTTGTGGGTCATGCACCCCAATGACCCACAACCCCCGTCCCCAGGTGGACCACCTTTTATTTGACAGTATCTGCTCTTCTTGTATACTATTAATACATGACCACCCATGAACAAGTCATGGTGCCGTATAGGAGAAGGGAGACAGAAATGAAAGTTCCGGATAATGTGCGTTTGTTCACGATCAACGAGTTTTCAAAGATCTGCGGTATGAGTCGCTCTACGCTCATACGCATGGAAGAGTGTGGATACCTGACACCTCACACGACAGATCCCAACAGCGGTTACCGCTATTACGACGTGGTCAATGTCACAGAAGTGGCGCAGTACACGGCGTTGCAGACACTTGGTCTGTCCCGTGGCGAGATTGCAGACTGCTTCACGCAGAAATGCAACATCAAGGAACTGATCAATGAGCAAAAAGGCCGTATCAGCCGTATGCAGAGAATCCTCGAAGAGTTTGAGATCAGGTTTGACAAGAAAGAGAACTACAGTTTTTCCTATATAGACCTTCCGGAGACGGTTTGTTACTGTAAAGAGTCCGGCACGAGCACTGCCGAAGAATCAGAAATGGTTTTTTATCACATCGCTGAGGAATGCATCCTGGCCGGGTTCCACATCTCTCCGGAGCCCCTGTTTGGGACAAGCTCGGATGATTTTAAGAACGGTATCATACCTTCGTCCCCTTCCGTGGTGATAAAGAACTATATCCCGGTCGAGCCTTCCGACATAAAGAACCCCAATCTGGTCCATCTGCCGGCCACGCGCGTGTTTTCACTGCTTGCGTATGGGGATTACTCGATCTTAGGTAATATATGCATTAAATTCTGGAATGAAGTTGAGATAAGAAAGATCCGTCCCACAGGACCCGCAAGGTTTATGGGCCTTATCGCGCCTTTTGCGGGCAGGAACATCTCCCCCACCGATTTCTGCTACAGAATGGTGGTGCCGATCGGGGAGGAGTGATCGCCTAAAGCTCCCCCCATCCCCTAAGGACCACCTCCGGTGTTTTACCCTTCAGCTTCGATGATCACGTTCTCGAGTCTGGTTACGTCGTGTGTATTGCAGTCGTACACAATGTGGAAATGAGTGCTGCCGTCGTCAAGTTTTCTGGTGAGGACGTAGCAGTCATTCTTCTCTTCAAAGATGTCGGACTTGCAGGCCTCTTCGTTTGAGAACTGGCTCCATGCGGCAACCCTGACACGGGGATCGTACGATTCGTAGACTCCGTCAAGGACATTGTTGAGGTTACTGTAGGAGTAGAAGGACTTGAACTCATCGAGCGATCCGAAAAAAGCACCTTCGCATGTTCTGGTGAGACGTTTCTCAGTATCCGAAACGATCGCTTCATGTACGCTGTCGTCGAAAAGTCTGTTGTATTTAAGAACGACCACTCTCTGGTCACCATTCCCGTCTTCTTCGATCTCAAAACACACCGATTCCGCGCCTTCTCCGGTAGTCGAAGCAGCATCTTCCCCCTCAGTTGTGGTCGTCTCTTCTCCGCCCCGGACCGTGATGGACTCGGACGAAGAAACCATTTCGCCATCGGGACCGATAGTTACACTGTAAGCGAGCTCACCTTCTTCAACTATCTCATTTGTCTCGGCGTTCTGAAGCGCTACCGTACCGTCTTCCTTCTCGATGTGAACATATTTGGTCACGTTGCCGTCCCCATCGGTGACGATGATATATGTCTTCGCGGGATCATCGCCGATCCCCTGTTCCCCGGAAACCTCAACCGAGCTCGGATCTTCCACTCCGGCCTCGACGGTATATGACTTTGAGTACCCGGGTGTGGTAGCTTCGCCCTCAACCGAGAGACTGATTATCCCGTCGTTTTTGCCCAAAACCAGCTCGGTTTTTTCACCCGCGGGAGTCTCAGCCTTGGGAGTTTCCCCGGGTGTGGGGCTCTCAGCACAGGACGTGAGCACGAACGTTGCTAAAAGAGCTATGACAAGGACTGTCAGGGTTGTAAGTTTTGACACTTTTTTATAGTTTATCAGATTTTTTATCCTCATTTTGATCTCCATTCTGCTTATCGACTTCTTTGCGAAAGCCGTAGTAAAGGCGCGGATGCCGGAATCCTCGGTGGCATGGTTAACGATCGAGAGGCAGTAATCCTTCCTGATCCTTTCGCCGAGGATGTCGACAACCTCTTCATCGCAGCGCATCTCGAGATCGCTCATGCAGAGCCTTACGGCCACCCATACGAGCGGGTTGAACCAGTGCAGGCAGAGTACAACGATCGCGAACGCTTTAATGAGCGCGTCGTGATTCTTGACGTGTATCTGTTCATGGAGAAGCATGTAGTCCTTTTCACTCACATCGAGCGATGCGGGCACACAGATCTTGGGGCTGAAGATGCCGTAAACAAACGGCGTGCTGATCCTTTCGGACTCGAGATACCTGCCGGAGCGCCTGAAAAGCCGTGCAACAATCCTGTTCGTCCTCATGAAACCGACAGTCACGTAGAGCACGACCGCAGCGGCGCCGAGGATCCAGACAAGGAACACGATCCCGGAAGCAGGGACTCCGGTGTTACCCGTGGTCGTTTCACTCAAAGCACCGTCCGGGGCGACATCTCCGACAGCGGTACGGTGACTGCTGTCCAAAGGGTCAAGAGTGATCGTGATATCACCCGTTCCCGGGTCATCTGCCACCGATCCGGTCGTGAGTGAAAAGCCGATAGTTCCGTCCTGCCCGCTGATCTCCGATATCCCGTCGTGATCCTGCACGCCGGCACCCATGTCTTCATGAGGAGTATCCTCAACAGAAGACATTTGACCATCAGCCGCAAGGGCGGGATCGAGTCTGCTCAGGACGCTCTGCGGAGCGAGATTTAAGAGGCTTACGGGCGTCTCAAAGTTCAGGGGGCACACAAGCCTTATCGCAGCCACAAGCCAAAGAAGGACGACTGCCTTCTTCGGGAGCTTCCGAAGCAGGACGCGCAGCACGAGTACCAGAAGCACCGCGATGCTTCCGTACGCACTCATCCGCAGTAATATCTCTAAAAAAGTCTTCATGCAAGGATCCTTTCAGGTTCATGGGCTTTCGTTGCCCGTGCTCTGTTACATAACCGTTCCGACGCATCAGCGTCCTGTCACATAAGCGTTTCGACGCATCGCATCAACGCTTATATGACATCACTTATCTTCGAGGTGTTTGTTTATCAGTCCGATAAGTTCGTCGGCATCCTTTCGACTGAGCTTGCCGTTTCCAAGGAAAGCGCTCACAAACGCGGAGAGAGAACCGCCGAAGTTCCGTTCAACCAGACGGTTGATCTCGGCGTCCTGAACATCCCTGCGTTCAACAAGGAACGTAACCACGCTGTCCTCGTTCTTCACGAGTCCCTTGTCGATGACCTTGTGGAGCATGGTGTAGGTAGTCGACTTCTTCCATGCAAGCTTGCTCTCGCAAAGCTTGACGAGCTCGCCCGACCCGAGGGGTGCGTTGTCCCAGATGATGTCCATGATCTTGAATTCGCTCTCGCTGAGTGTAAGTTCTTTCATGCTTCTTCCTTTCTAAACTCCCGGCCCCTGATCACGGGGCCAAGAGCGGGGTTTTCACTTTTGTTTTATGGTTAAGGTTGATCTTCCCGGCCGGGATCACCGCGGTTGCCGGCCCTGCGCACAGGCCTGTTCCCACAGCAAACGATCGCAGGTCTACAACTCTAGACCTGCGATCAGTTTACAACTATAGACCTAATATGTCAACCCTGCTTTTCGATATTTTTTAGAAATCCCTGCTTTTCGATATTTTTTAGAAATCACAAAATATTCACAATGTCAGATCAGTCCTGTATCATGTCACTTTCCGAACCTGCATGTAATGTACAGTGTTATTCCTCTGTTTTTGGGTCGTTCAGTTGACATCAAGAGCCTACCAAGGCAAATACATCTCGTCCGGGATTGATCAAAACGCCCTTACTCGAGAACTTTGCGGCATTATTCTTGTAATAGTTTTCCTTTGTCTTCTCTTTCTCAATCTGTATACTTCTTTTTATATCATATAGAAGTTTTGAGTGAAGTGCAGTAAAGCATTTATAGCAATAATCTCTTGATTTCCTGCTTAATTCGTCGTATAATGTTTCTTGTGAAGTATCGTTTATATTTGGGCTGGTCGTAAGACCCAGGTCCATCATGGGCGGGGAAGTTCCCCGCCATTTTTATACAACTAAGACAGAGGGAAACTGCATTGAAAGAACTCAGCATCTTCATAGATGAATCGGGCGATTTTGGTGAATATGCCATTCACTCGCCTTTCTACATCATTACCATGATCTTTCATGAACAGAGTGAAGATATTCGTCTCGCTATATCGAGGCTAAATCAGGAACTCTCTTATCTTCATTTGGATAACCTATGTATACATACCGGTCCCATAATCCGCAAAGAAGAGATTTATGCAGAAATGGAAATTGATGAACGCCGCCGCATCTTTAACAAAATGGTTGCCTTCATTCGCCAGATTAACATTCGCTACAAATGCTTTTTTATTGAGAAGAAACATATTTCTGATGTTGTCGAAGCAACCGGAAAGTTGTCTAAGCAGATTTCACTGTTCGTTCGTAACAAATACGAAGAGTTTCTTTCTTTTGATGATGTTAAACTCTACTATGACAACGGACAGGTTGAAGTAAGTAAAATTCTGTCCTCCGTTTTTAATGCGTTACTCCCCAACCCCATTTTTAAGAAAGTGATGCCCAAAGAATATATACTATTCCAGGCAGCTGATCTTCTATGCACAATGGAACTTGTCCGCCTAAAACTTGAAAACAATTTGTTTTCAAAATCCGAAATGATATTCTTCGGCAACGTACGCGACATGAAGAAAAACTACCTCAACCCACTCTCGAAAAAGGAATGGATATAACACGTTGAACGAAAAGACATGTTTAAGATGTTTGAATCAAAGGTGAAAACATGATGAAACTTAGGATTTTGGCAGTCTTGATGGCTGTGATTGCTATTTTTTCCAGTATTGCTCCAGCGGCCGAGGCGAGAGCTGAGGATTTAACGGGGACGGAGGAGCATGCGAGATATTTATTGAAAGCAGCATCTAGGAGTGGTCATTTTCTTGAAAAAGACGAAGACTATCAGCTCGAGAATTTTGACCCCGCTGGTGACATCAGCTATGGTGAGATTGCGCAGTGGTTTTGGCATGCGTATGATTATGGCGAATGGTATCTGCAGCATGGTCGCTATGATGATGGAGTGACGCTGGAATATCCTAGTGTAAAAAAAGCGATTCGTCGGATGAAGGAGGCTTGCTTCACGGTAGCATGTAAATATCCTGAGTATGCTACTGAAATAGCGGATACGTTCATGGATGGCCAGAAGAAATTTAGTACCAAAAGAAAAGTCTCTTATGACTGGATCATGAACATGTCGTATATCATGAGCTATTATGCTGGCGGTATTTACTCCAGGAAACACGAGTTTGATATGGATATGGAGGCATTCAGCCTATTTATGTTTGGAATTGACGAAAATGGCAAGACCAGACATCTGCCTGAAATAATCCATGGGATATGGCAGTGTAGCTATAGTAAGAGCAACAAAAAGCCAAATAGAATTGAAGCCATGGACATGATGGACACATTAGATTCATATTGGCAATATTGAGCTTCTTTTAAAGAGCGGCAATTGCAAGAGCAATGCTCTTTTTTTCCTACTCGTCCCGTGCGACTATATTTATATATGGCGCCTTCGCCGAGGAATGAAGGGACTTTGCGTATACCAATCATACAAGAAATAATAACAATCTATCATGTTGCCTATCGTATAGCTATCGTATATGCCAAAAAGAGTTGAAATATTCCATTTGTTCTGCTATTCTTCAATCAAAAAGGGGGCAATCATATGAAGAGACTTGTAAAAATTTTAACATCACTGACGCTGATAGCAATTCTTATTGTCGGTAACACACTTGAAGCAAAAGCTGCATCCAAACCTACGACATATCTTATTGAGAGTCCTGAGGCACTGATTAACCTTGGCCAGGAGCTCGGCATGGTCAAATCCACTATGACAGTAGAAGAGTTTAATGTCGGGCAGCCTGCTTCCCACGACTTTATCTCTAAGCTTTGCTACGCAGCAGTCAACGGGAAGACTACCACGGCCAAGAGGGCTCGTGAGTTTGTGTTCGACCAATACTTTGATGCGGTGATGAAGGACACCAGCCTCGCAGGGAGACTACTTGCAGACGGTACGGAGGGTAAGTACACCAAGTACTCCAGTACCGGCACGGCCTCATATGCATGGGCAGGCACCACGGTAAGTATGGTCAAGTTCCAGGGCTACGGCGACGACGCTTGGGAAACCAAGCTCAGCGACTTGAGGACCAAGGTCCGAAACAACTGGAAGTCGTACCGTACCGGGAAAAGGATGACCCGAATCGAGGCATTGCATTTCGTCATAGAAGCTTTCTTCGATGACATCGTTATTGATGTACGTTAAAACCAGGCATGACTCAATGTAGCGAGAAGCCGGTTAAAAGTAAAAATCATAATTAGACAAACGCAAACGTAAATCATTAAACATTCAAATCGGATTGTTTTCGCAGAGATAAACAATCCGATTTTTCATCGAAAAAATTGTCAAAAATGACAATTTTTTTTATTATTCTGACAATTCAGTCTCTGTCGGCATCCTGCTATGATTTAGTCAACAAGACAAACCCCCTGTCTTGTGACACAAAAAGAGGTTTTTCCACTGTTTTAGTCTTTTAACTGATAAAATGCCACCTCACCATACCCCCTACCACAAAATGTGACTATTACGGTCTGAAAACCTCTTTTAGTGTCGTTGTTCAGCATTACCTACCTCACATAATAACTTATGAAAGGAGATCTACCCAATGAAAGATCAATCAAACGAAATGTTCACAAAAGCAATGGAATTTTTTTGTCAGATCAGCGACATTCAGAAGAATGCACGCGGAGGAAAGTGGTATTGGGAAGCTTTTGTACCCGGACCGATATCATATCAGGAAATGCGGGTAATAACCGAAATCGCCGGATGCTGGTGCTATGATCCGGCAGTAGAAAAAGTAAAGTTTTACACTAATCAAAATCATACGAATTGGGCGTACTTGTAATTCGGAGTGATTTGGAAAGGATGTCGTATGAGCAAAAAAATCATGGAAGAAGTTCTAAAAAACCTCATCCAAGGTATTGAGTTATTGAGCGATGCATTCCAGATAGCATTACTTGAGTACCAGAACGAGGATGATAACGAGAAAGGAAGAATCAGATACGAACAAGAATCTTTCTTCGGAAAGGAGAACGAATGATTGAACAGAAACGATCAACCGCAAGAATAGTCATCCCCTGCCGGTTTGCATACTTAAACTGTTGGAGTCCTTCAACGAAGTATAACGGAGTACAGAAATATTCGCTTTCGGCAGTTATCAGCAAATCAGATAAAGAAACGATTGAGTTGATAGAGGATGCTATCGAAAATGTAAGAAACGAATCGCTCCAGTTATGGGGAGGAAGAGTGCCAATGAACTTAAAACTCCCGTTACATGACGGGGACGAGGAAAAACCCGACAATTCGGTGTTTAAAAATTCGCTCTTTATAAATGCGAAAAGCAAAGAGGCTCCTCAAGTGGTTGATAGCAATGTTCAACCGATAACCAATCAATCTGATATCTATTCGGGATGTTACGGAAAGGTCAGTATCACATTCTATGGATATAACTTCGGAGGAGCTAAAGGTATTGCCGCCTGGTTGGGAAATATACAAAAAATCAGTGACGGAGAACCTTTTTCAGGGAAGATCAATGCCAAGGATGAGTTCAAAATAGAGGAAAGAAGGTGAGAATATGTTTCAGGTCCAAGAGGAGTGGATGCACGGTTTCGAAACAGACAATCACAGAAATATACTGCCGACAATGACAAATTTCACATTGATCTTTGAAAACGACGTTTCGTTGAAAAATATTGTGTACAACGAGCTTGGGCGATATTTTGACACCGTGGGTCCTCTCCCTTGGCGTGAGGGATCCGAAGGATGGCAACAATCCGATTGGGCGTGCCTTGAATTGTTTATTGAGCAAACTTACGGAATATACGCTCCGTCAAGATGTAGAGAAGCATTTGTGGCATTTATAACTACCAAGCGACGACATCACCCGATAAAGAATTATTTGGAGCAGCTTGATTGGGACGGCGAATTAAGACTAGAAACGTTGCTGATAGATCATCTTAAGGCTCCGGATAATCGGTATACAAGGGCAGTTACAAAAAAAGCCTTGGTTGCAGCTGTGGCCAGAATATATGAACCCGGAATTAAATTTGACAATGTTCTGGTATTATGCGGAGCACAAGGAATCGGGAAGAGTTCGTTGTTTTCTGTTCTCGGGAAAAACTGGTATTCTGACTCCATGACTATCTCAGATATGAAAGATAAAACTGCGTGCGAAAAGATGCAGGGTGTATGGATTATTGAGCTGGGCGAACTTGCAGGCATCAGAAGAGTTGATGTGGAAATCGTAAAGTCATTTATTTCCAGGCAAAATGATCTTTACCGTCCTGCATACGGCCAATTTGTGGAGAACCATAAGAGAACATGCATTATAGTAGGCACGACAAACTCTCAAAACGGATTTTTGCGTGATTTTTCCGGCAACAGACGATTTTGGCCTGTAAAGCTTGCCAAGAGATCCGGGGATCCCTGGACATTAAACGAGATTGACGTTGATCAGATATGGGCTGAGGCTTACTATTACTATCTGCAGGGAGAAACCCTATATTTGGACAGAACCGACGAAATTGAAGCGGAAAAGAACCAAAGGGATGCTCTGGAGACCGATCCGCGATCCGGTCTTATCTTGGATTATCTTCTGGATCCTTCATTACAAGAAGTGTGTTTAATGGAGTTGTGGTGTGATTGTCTCGGAAAACACCGTCAGGATATGAGAAGGAGAGATGCAAACGAGCTTGAAGCAATTCTTTATCAGTCGGGCGAATGGGAGTTGTATCCGGGAAACAGTTCCGGGAAGATGAGAACTGAAAAATACGGTATACAGAGAACTTTTGTACGTAAAAGCGAGGCTTATTATGAATAAACCCCAAAACTCTCATAATACCGCCCCAAAATATCGCGTGTTTGATGTGACTATTCCCCTCAGTCGCAGCGAAATATCCCGATATAGGTTAATAGAATCGATTCTGGAAGGTTTGATACACAGAGATAACAAGCGCAAACCCGATTTGATTGACAATACATCTTACAAACAGCTTCTTCAAGTATCGAGTGGGACAATTTATGATCATAACAGGGATATCATATCTTTTCATAATCGCAAAATATCAACACTCAAAAAGTTACTGAATATATTGGAAAACCAAAATGTTTTGATAGCCTGTCATTACAAACATGAGATGAAAAACATCCAATCGGTGATCAGTAACACAAAAGACCTTGTCTCCGAGGAAGATTATCTGGACTGGGAAAAAGGCAGAATAAAAACCGGATTGATAATACCAACCGCGCTCAGAAAGAACTGTAGTCTTGAAGCAGGAAGCAGGATTCTAATATGGTTTTCACAAAGCCCTTCCCCGGCATTATATGCAAGAACTTGTGAGCTTTTTCTCAGCAAAAGACGAACTGCAATAATAATCAATTTGATAAGCGAAAAAACCATAGAACAAATGACTGCTCAACAGAATTATTGGGCTTTGGCGAAAAGAACGGGATCAAGCTTATGATGACCGGGAGGAAAGGTTATGTACGAACAAACCAGCTTACAAACAATCTTCACCGAAGAACATTTTCGGGATTCGATCCTTAGGGTTTCACGTAAAAAGGTACTTTCGGGCTCCGATGATATGAGACCCAACGATTTGCCCTCGTACTGGGAATCCCAAGGAGTAAATATCAGAAAAAGCCTGAAGGAAGGATCTTACAGGCCAGCTCCGCTCCTGTCTTTTCATATCTCAAAAAACGGAACAAATGAAAAACGGCAGATTTGTGTAAGCTCTGTTTTAGACAAAATGATAGAACATTGCATTTTGATCGATCTTGAAAGACAGTTCACGCCCACATTTCATCCTAACAGTTTTGGATTTATCAGAGGAAAAGGCACGCAAGACGCATTAGAAAAATGCCTCGAATATCTCAACGCCGGTCTGACTTGCATCGTAGATATCGATATTCGGAAATGTTTTGACAGTATTAAGCATCATATTGTTCTGGGATTCATGCGACAATATATTTCTAAAGAAGTCTCGGAATTGATAATGAAATACCTGAAAAATCCGGTTATGTTATACGGAAGGCTTCAACACCGCAGAGTCGGGTTGCCCCAGGGATCGTGCATAAGTCCTATATTGGCAAATATAGTATTAAACAGAGTGGATTGGTTTCTGGAAAAAGAGAATATTCGATTTGTCCGATATGCAGATGATCTTGTTGCTTTTTGCAGTACACGAGCCGAAGCAGAAAAAGCGATGGATTTGTTGGATGATTACCTCAAATCAAATCTTTCACTTTCGTTAAATAAAGAAAAATCCAAAATCACAGAGGCTGAAAGTTTTTCTTATTTGGGACATGCTTTTATAAAAAAAGAGGGTCAATATCATATGTCGGTTGAATCATCCGCTTTGACGAAACTGATGTACAGAATAAAACGAGCTTCGCTCGCCAAGAGCAATGATATTACTGCATTGACAGACCTTTTGGGCGCAATAAACAGGGGATGGTTGAATTATTATAAAAGCGTGAACGAACTTACAAGAAAGAGATTCCTGAGAAAAATAGATGATTTTGAACTGGTAGTTATATTAAATAATTTTAGAAAGCATCGGATTCTGAGCGATGAACGTTGTGAATATATTGCAGCGTCAAAAGGTTATGTATCATTTTCGGAATGGGCTGAAGAATTGCGGGAAAGGAGAAAACAGAAATGATGAACAAATATGGTGCTTGGAATGATGTTTCCTATTATTCCAACGCATATGCAGAAAACAAATTGTCGCTTCAGGACAACAATATCTTGATTTCATCCATGGATGAATCTTCAAGGATTAATATTCGCTATAATAATTGCAGTTATAAATTATTTATCAAGGATTTTGAAAAACAAATCCTGATAAGAATTACAGCAAGTCATGGCCTGACTATCGGTCAGCTTGAAAAATACTTTCGTTTACAGGGTTTGTCGTTTGAACCGGGATCATTGATGCGTGCCCTCGACCAATTGGTGGAATTTGGTTTTTTGTCAAGAATACAGGTATCGCAGTATAACAACAATAAAGAAGTAACCTTATATAATATTACGGACCGTGGAATCAGACTGTTAAGGAATGGCAAGGAAGCAGCGCTGAATCCTCAAAACGATGGTTTCTTCTGTACAAACCCCATTTCATATATTAAATCAAAACTCGTTTTAAACCAGATCATTCTGGGTTTGTTATCAAACTGTAAATGTGGATTGCGGTCGTTTTTCTTCTATCGCACTATGAGAAAAATGCCGGAATCTAAAAACGAAAAATCTTTGACGTTGCCCTTATATGTTCAAACCGAAAACAGAAACTATATATTCCTTTATATCGGTAACATCGGTAAGGATACACGTGGTATGATCGATCTCATTGACAGATTCGTTGAATTTAAAAGGGCTATTCCAAAGAAAACAATAGTTGTTGCTATTGCAGACACTAGTGACCAGATGAACAGAATTGCTCAATTGATAAATAATCATAAGCACAAAAATATAAAGGAAGATTTGTTATTCTCCGTTTCAGATGAATGGTTTGACAATTCATCCGGCAGCTTTTATGGTTTTGTTAACATCATGGGTCAGGAACGATTGATCAATATTGATCTGCTGTGATAAATGCCCTACTCGTCCCATGTGACTATATTTATATATACGGTGCCTTCGCCGGAGGAATGAAGGGACTTTGCGTATACCCATCATACGTAAGATAAATAAGCCTTTGAGTTCTTGCTCAACAGGCTTATTTATCTTATATCATTCTTTATGTGTTTTAACCAACTCGTCTAACAATTGAGAATCTACTTTCTTTTCGGAAAGGACCTGTTCTTTACACAAATTGAGCAAATAATTCTTTTCTTTACCGTTGGGTTCGTTTAATGCCAATTCAAAAGTGGCTCGCGGGAAAGATAAGGCAGATGCTTTCGTCATCAGCGCTTTCCATTTCTCGGTTCCGGGGCAGTAATAGTTTTGTGCAGTCTCGTAAAAAGCAGCGCTGTAATTGACTGCCATTGCTTTTTCGAGACATCGTAAACCTTCTTCCTTTTTATTGCTTCTGATATAGAACAAAGCCAAATGTTTTAATGCCCAAGGGTTGTTGTAGGAAGACGAGTACTTCAACTGAGCTTCCAATTCCAACGGGACGTTAAGCTCGAGCCGCTTTTTCAACTTGTTGATCAGTTCAAAATCGTCTTTATGCTTGTTAAGGAACAACGCAATCTGGTTATTTCCGTAAAACCAATCCATAGCACCGGCTCGATCTGCCAATTGAATGGCTTCTGCGAAGAGATCTATTGATTCTGAAGGGTCTTCGCCTCTTAAGCATTGTTCTTTGTACAGTATTTCAGCATCTCGAAAATCATATTTTGCGATCGCATTGTATGCAGCAGGATAATCTCCGGCCATCCTCAGGTATTTCTTTGCTTTTTCTTCTGCTGTCTTTTGTTCGCGCTCTGTTGAATAGTGTATATTATCCAGTGTATAAGCTAACGACCAACACGCGCTTTGCAAAGGAGGATCAGAAAGATTAACGGCTTCGACGAACCAGTCAATTGCCTTTTCGTAGTTTTGTTCAAGGTCATAGTAATTGTTATCACGAATCCAAAACCTTTTTCCCCAATAGTACATGGTAGCAAGCTCATTTGCTGCATAACAATTACTCTTAGCATATTTATTTAGGAGGTTAAGTCGGTCGTATGAGTCCAATCCGTATCCGTCAACATGCTTAATATATTCGTTATACTGTTTCTGAATCTTAACAGTCTTGTGAGTCCTTTCTCTACAGTTTAATTCGTCAGGGATTCGATTGAGATTGATCCTTCTTTGAAGTTTTACTTGTTCGACAATAACATCAACTATAATCTTTGATAATAAATGAGTATCCACCGTCCCTATATTATTTGTTGTGTTCAAAAGGCTTGAATAATCACAACAACTCCTATTGAGCTCTGAATATACATTCCGGGCAACCGTATCTTTTAAGCGGAAGTATTCGGGATATTTTCCCGAAAATGACGACGTTTCTTTGCTGTTTCTTATGCAAATATCTTTGTGATAATATACGAAATAGTACTGAAGCAACCAGAAGCATCTGTTAATAACGATTCCATAGCCATCTTTGTCGTCAGACAGGATCTTTTTGCATTCTTTCGGCATGGGGCGACGGTTGTATATAGTATTGTTGATGTTGGGGGCCATGTCTTTTATTCCGGACTCGTTTAAGAGCTTGCCGGATTTGTCTTTTTCCAAAAAATAGGGAGACATTGTGATTTCATCGCAATTATATGAGTTGGAAATGTTAGCAAATATGCACTTATGCATATTGGAAAAACGCTCTTCTTCGCTCTTGGCTGCAGTCTTCAATGGATAATCGAGCATAAAGAGAAGATAATTACGGATGTCAACGATAAGGTCGTCCACGCCGGCAGGGTAATGCTTCTCTAAGCGATCCTGTCTTTGATCAAACATAAACGGAATCAGGAGCCGGTACATCAAAACTTGATCGGAAAAGAGTTTGAAATCGTCTTTTCCGACAAGGGCATCTTTCAATGCACTTAATGGGGTTTTCTCTCTACTCATAATGTTTTCGGATTAGCTCATGTTTTTATATTTGTATCATCATAGAATAAAATACATCAAAAATTGTTCTGATACAACATATAATATCTGTATAATGGGTATGATGGGTATACGCAAAGTCCCTTCATTCCTCCGGCGAAGGCACCGTATATATAAATATAGTCACATGGGACGAGTAGGGAAAAAAGCGGCGAAGTTTCACCTTCGCCGCTTTAGAAAAGCTTTAATAATGTTCACCACCTTATGCATAACAAGATTAATGCGTCAAGCGCCTCAATCTTGCTAGGTCTCTCTTCGCTTCCGCCATAGGTCTTTTGCCATCTACCATGGATGTAGACAGGTAGACTTTTGACTGAACCATCTTCGCCATATCCAAACATATCAAGGTCGAACCTGGTCAAGTCGAAATCAAACTCATTACGCTTAGAAAAGGGACTCCTGCGGTAATAAGCCTGTACGTAGGATACGCCCACAATCCATTTCCAAGAAGCTGACTTCTTGTAATTGAATTTGCCTTCCTGTCCATCCATGAAGATTTCTGCAAAGGTCTCTGCATACTCAGGATGTTCTTTTGCTACCGCGAGAAAAACTTTCTTCAGCCACTTTACCGACTCTTTCTTAGTAGGGTAGATGGCGTCGTGAAGCTTCTCGAGGTCGTCTAAGAGAGTGATATCCTTTCTGAGAGCCTCAATCTCTAAATAATCATAGTAAATCCATTGAGCTATTTCGCCGTAGGAGATACTCTTGCTGGGGTTGAAATTCTCAACCTCGTAATCTGAATCTTTTTTGAGCCAACCGAATCCATCGTGGATGACTTTCAGGATACTCTTTACGTGGTCCTTCGACCCAGTGTAATCAGCCTTAGCCCCTGTAGGAGCTGCAGTGATGACTGTTGCTGCTACCAAGACGATAGTCAGTAAAACCTTAATTGTATTACGCATACGCTTTCCTCCTTTTAACATTAGCCTTTAGGCTAAGACTAGGTCAACTATTTGACCTCTACATACAAGAGAGACGTCTCGCGAAGAATAATGCTCCTCCCCCCCAAAAAAAGGCTCCATATATTTACCAGAATAGTTTGGAATACGCGGAAGCAATTCTTTTAGGAGCTGACTTTTTCCGCCTGCCCATTTCATAATAGGTTTGCATCGCTCCATTGTCGTCATCCTCCTAAAAACCATCTATTCTTCCGCAAACGACACATCATTGTCTCCAGTTATCTTAGACCGAAATTTAGCTTCTAACTCGTCAATTTCGGACTTTGACCACCACTCTTGTCTTTTAATGATGTACATTATGTCCTCCCAAGAATGTTGTAAATTATCAAAATAATAACTTTGGGATGTCGGATACTTATATGTTATATACAAGATTTTATCTTTCGAGGTTATACTTCGCGTAATATTTATGCCATGATGTTGCAAAGTGTCTATAGCACAAGCCAAATGAGCATATTGACGTTTACTCTCCTCATCTTTCGTTATGTCTTCTGTCTTAACCGACAGCAGGTGAATATAATCATAATCTATTTCCTCCTCCGGTGAAAATCTCTCGATAGGTAGACCATTTTCAAGTGCTCCCTTTATTAAATAAATCAAATCCGACTCTCGCATAATCGGTTTGTAAGACTCTTTAACCTCAGTAAGTATAGTTCCAATTTCTTTATTCATCCTATTAAGTTCAGTCTCGCTGTTTCTCTTAGCGTATAAAGCATCCAGCTCCGCTTGCAAACGACGCTCGCGCATGGCATCGCGCATCTTTTCTGACGTTTCACGAGCTTCATTCA
>JAEEGK010014758.1_pt1 | contig 17411 bp, 10 predicted proteins | sample 8958771 | NCBI WGS metagenome assembly JAEEGK01 (sample SAMN16246547, study PRJNA631951) | gut metagenome | biome: gut microbiome; feature: rumen; material: SC-attached | host: Bos | place: Iran: Karaj | collected 2018-10
GATGACTTGAATCATCTTTTCGACGGACGAATTGATGAGCGGATTCTGTACGATGACATCTGTATTGTCGGCTTTTTTGTTCATTTTTTCTCCTTAAAACAAAAAAAGCCGTGTCCTTTTTGATAAAAGTAACACGGCTTGTCGCAGGCTTATCCTGCCACTATAGCTTGACTATTGGGGAATATACAAAATACGGCGAGGGAAGGCAAGTGGGGGTAGTTTGGGGGGCTTTTTCCATGTTTATTGTACTGTTTCTTGTATAAATATGGTTCGATTTATTTAAATTTCCATAAAATTAGAGTTTTATTGCTCTTGTTCTCTAGTTCGAAATACCGCTAATACTTCAAACAAAGAAGAACAAGGCAACACTCACGCGACCATGTTTGCTATAGCAGCATGGTTTGATGCATCGTTCCCGTTTCATTATGGGAACTTTAGGTGCATTACCCTTTTGCCGTTTTTAACGGTGATTTTGTGGTATTCAAATTCCACAAAATTTTGGGGGCGTGGGTCGTTTCGCCTGTTTCTTTGTTAGGCACTTAGCGGTAGCCTCGGACTAAAATAGGTTAGTGACGATTCCCACGCCCTTTCTAATCATGAAATCGTGTCGTTAGACTGCCAGTACAAGAGCGAATGAAGAGGTTCTTGTTTGGCAAAAATGTGGCAAAAGGCTTTGGATGAATTGCGTTGCAGTGATGTTGAACTGCAACGAGAGTTGAAGACATTCTCTTTTAACGAAAATGTTGTTGTGACGGGGACCAAACCGCTTCTCTTTGAATTGAAGGGTGAAGTATTTGATGTTCCTTTGCAAACTTGGCGAAGCCTCTATATCATTTTTGTTGCGACTTTATACGCAAATAAAATGTATGCGGATAAAGAGACCCAGAGTGCAGTGAAATCAGTTGTTCGATGGAGTTCAAAAGGAGAATATCTTCACAGCAGTCCGCAAAAAATAAGCCGAAGTTTTTTTATTGAAACAAAGCTCAGTGCGTTGCAGATACATAATCAAATAAAAAACATCCTTGAACTATGTGACATTCCGCTGGAGAAGATGCGTGTCGCATATTTAGGTAAGGACGTTTCGGTTCATGAAAAAACTGCGAACACGACAATTGAATTAAAGAAGAATATCGTCCCAAATAGTGCGCCATCTGATTTGATTATAGAGAAACCTACACTTACTAAGCATGAAATTGTTCAGAAAATTATTGCAGAAGATTTGTTTGAGAATAAATCAATAAGTCTGCAAGAAGGAAGACAACCTCGACAAAAATATTTGTTTAATGGTGCCGCTTTGTGCAAGGGTCCAACGGTATATGCTGTTATTGAATACTTTATTCGAACGCATTCAGGGGTGTCTTTTGCGGAATTACAAGGCGTGTTCCCTGATGATGCTGCACGACCGGGATTTGCTAAAATGCTTCGTCGAGAAGAAGACGTTTCTTTGGATGACTGGAATGGACGGCGGTTCAATAAGCAAATGATTATTTTGAGTGATGGAACAAAAGTTGCCGTCTCAACACAATGGACTCCAGCGAATTTTGATAATTTTTGCAAGTATGCGAGGAGTGTAGGGCTAATAATAGAAGAACTTGATTCGAATGAAGGCTCGGTAACCCGGTCTCAGAAACAAAAATCTTCTCAAAACGATATTCTTCTTGCTCCATATAAGAAAGTCCTTGCTGAAAAATTTGATAGCGGTTTTAGAATGGGAGATTTCATTCATAGAAATCGTTTCCGTCATTTCTATGAAGAGTTAAACGGCTCTCAGCTAGATTCAAGTGATATGGAATTAGATAACACTATAGAAATGTGTGGTATGGTTCACGATGGTCGCTTGTATGTGATTGAAAATTTACTTGATGAATCTACAAAAGTAAAACTGCTGGAATACATTGAAACTCAATTAAATTTGCACCCCCGTCTTTATTTGGAAATCCTTTTTGAATGTTTTGCAGATGATTTTCGTGGTACGGCTATAGAGAGTATGGATATTCTAAAAACATACTTGCTAGCTTTACCCGGTTTCAATTACTACATCAATAAAGACCGCGTTTTTAGAGATGAAAGTTTTCGCCATGTGGGCAGCCCCAAAGATGAAGTAAAACGATTGCTTGAAGAAGAACATCGTCCTATGAGTGATGATGAAATATTCAAGAAATTGGATTGGATCCCGCAAGAAAAAATATGCGTGGCATTTATGCAATGTTCCGTTACGCAAGAAATTTTGAGTAACGGAGACCATTCTCGCTTTATTCTAGAGACATTTGATATTGCTGGCGATGAAATAGAGTGGTTGTCAGAATGGATAAAGTCTGAATTAGAAAATTCTGATTTTATTGGAAGTATGGATGCCGTAAAAGCGTTGAAAAATCGCTATTCAGACATTGCTGAAAGAAATAGCGGCTTTAGAGATATCGGCATCCGTAATGCAATTGCTGTTTTGCTAGGCGATGATTTCGATTTTAAGGGAAATTTGATTGTTAAAAAAGGCAAAATTATTAGCAATGAGGACTTGTTCAAAGATTTTTGCGAAAGAAGGGATGCATTTACTGTAGATGACATTGACACATTGGCGAATTCATTAGGTGTTCCTGCTTTATACGATGTGATTTATGGTAATTCATTTCGGTTGAATGAACGGGATTTTGTTCAAAGTGTTCCTAAAATGGATGTTGATTCTATTGATGATGTGATTGAAACTTTTGTACGAGATAGAGAATTCATTCCGCTGAAGAAAATTGATTTTTGGGGCGGATTTCCAATTGTAAGTGGAAATTGGAATCACTTTATGTTAGAAAGTTTCTTATGGCGATGCAGTAAGAAGTTTAAGCTTGTTCATAGTAATTTTTCAAAAACCACTTACGCTGGAGCCATTGTGCGAAATAACGTTGCGATGGATTTTGAGGATGTACTTGTTCATGCACTTTCGGAAGAAAATTTTGATGCAGGTCGAGCAAAAAAATTTTTGAAAGAAGAAGGCTATCTCGCTCGCGAAAAATGTTCAAATATTGATTCTTTGCTAGAAAAGTCTCAGCAATTGCGGACTTCCAGAAAATAAGGAGATTTGATGTACTCTTATACTTGGGATGAAGAAACTGGTGGCTTGTTGCTGAATACAACTCCTTTAGAATTTAGTAAGGAGCCTCGGCCTGTGTATTATCGAGAATTAGACTTACTCGGCTTCGATAAACATTGGAATTATCCCAAAAATGATGACGCTCCAATTATGTGGGCTGAACATACCAAGTTTTTTTATCGAGGAAAGTTAGTTGCCCAAACTAAGGGTGGCTCTCTCTATCACGCCCCTGAAATCATTTTGCTTGAAGAACCAGAACCTAATGGTGGTGAGTTAAAATCTGTAGATGTTGATGCGATGGTAGAGAAAAATCGCGAATTACTAGGTCTTTTAACGCAAGAAACCATCAAGAAGGTTTATAACATATATCTCAAATATCGCAAAAAGGTTGATGTCTTTTATGTTGCTTTTAGCGGTGGAAAAGATAGTGTTGTGACGTTGGATATTGTGCAAAGAGCCTTGCCTCATAATGAATTTAGGGTTCTTTTTGGCGATACTAAAATGGAATTCCCTGATACCTATAAAACGGTGGATAAGGTAGAACAGCTTTGTAAAGATATGGATGTTGAATTTTTGCGGGCAACATCTGAATTTGACCCGGATTACACATGGTCAAAATTTGGGCCTCCTGCAACTGTAACACGGTGGTGCTGTAGCGTCCATAAAACATCGCCTCAAATTATTTTGCTGCGAAATTTAACGGGTAAACCGAATTTCACTGGTATGGCGTTTATTGGTGTTCGTGCAGATGAAAGTGAATCAAGAAGTAAATACGATTATGTAAGCCTTGGTGAAAAGCATAAAGGGCAATATAGTTGCAATCCAATCTTGGAATGGAATTCTGCAGAATTATTTCTTTATATGTTCCAAGAACGCCTTATACTTAATGAAAGTTACAAAAAGGGAAATCGTCGGGCGGGGTGTCTTCTGTGCCCCCGTTCTACGGAATATAGTGAATTTATTGCAAAAGAATGCTATGCAAAAGAGTTTACTTTGCTCTTGAACTCAATTAAATTCCCGTATCAAAAAAGTTTGGGGACGGATTCGACTAAATTTAAGGATTTTCTAGATAATGGTGGCTGGAAGGCAAGAAAGAATGGACGCGATTTGGATATTCCTTTAAATTATGAGGAGATTTCGTTGTTGGGTAAGGCTTTTGATGCCATAAAAATTAGTTCGCCGACAACAGATTGGAAGGAATGGATTAAAACCGTAGGGGTTATCCAAAATAACGAGTCGCCTTACAAGATAAGTTTCAGAAATAAAATTCTTGAGTTTGAAGTTCTTCAAGATGGTATATCCATTGAAGTTCGGTATAATAAAGAACTTGCCAAAAGTGACCCTGAATTTGTCAAGTTGTTGAAGAATGTATTTCGCAAATCTGCTTGTTGCATCGGATGTCATGAGTGTGAGGCTGATTGCCGACATGGGTGCATATCAATGAACCGAGGAAAAGTGACTATTAGTGAGAACTGCAAACATTGTAGTGAATGTCATAAAGTGGACAAAGGATGTTTAGTTTACAAATCCTTAGAACAGCCTAAGGGAGGGTTAATTATGCTAGAAAATAAGAGCTTGAATAGCTATTCTCATCATGCGCCCAAAATGGATTGGTTTGAACAATACTTCAAATTCAAAAATGAATTTGGAGAAAAGAACCGTCTTGGCAGCCAAATGTTGAGTTTCTTCAAGCGTTTTTTACGCGATGCAAATTTGTTGGATAAATCAGGTTTTACAAAGTTTGCTGAAAAAATTGAAGTTTGTGGCCTGGATTCAGATAAAAGTTGGGCACTTATGCTGGTAAATCTAGTGTATGCACCACAGATTAACTGGTTTGTGAAAAAATTAGGTTTTAAAGAACCTTATACGAGAGAATATGTTTCGTCATTGATGATTTCTGACGGCGTAAAGGAAAGCTGGGTCGGAGATATTTGGGCATCTTTCTCTCGTTTCGTGGAGTTACCTTTCAATAAGGTCGGCATGGGAGAAGGTTTCAAAGAGAAAAAATCTCTTGCTTCCATTACTCGTACCCCATGGGAAGACCCTGACCCACTTGTTGTTCTTTATTCCCTTTACAAATTTGCAGAAGCATGCGATGGCTTTTATCAGTTTACGCTCTCTAGGCTGTTGAATCATGAAATTGATAGTGCCGGAGTTTCGCCTACAGAAATTTTTGGATTAAATGTAGATGAAATGAAAAAGATTCTTACAGGTCTTTCCGTAAATCATCCTGAGTTTATCTCTGTTTCATTCACTCTTGATCTTGATAACATCAACCTTCGCAGTGACAAAACTTCTGCGGATGTTCTGGATTTAATTTAAGGAGTTTGCCATGTCTTTCACAAGCAAATATCAAGAATACTTTGACATAGACCCGAAATACTTTCCGGTGGTTGATGAAAATGTCATCAAGCAAAATCCTGAAGTGTGGAAGAGCTATTATCCGCATGATACCTTTAAGAAATTACTTGCTGATGTAGAAGCCGTTCTGTCTAGAAACAAAAGGCTCTCTATTTGGGTTCAGGGTGCGTATGGTACAGGTAAATCTCATGCTGTTTTGACCCTAAAGAAGTTGCTTGATGCAAGTGAAGATGACGCTAAAGCCTATTTCAATGATTTTGGAATAGATAAGGATTTTCAGAAAAAATTCTTAAAGCACAAGGCTGAAGGAAAAATTCTTACTGTTCATCGCTATGGTTCTTCTAAAATCAAGGGTGATGCGCAACTTGCATTTGCCATTCAAGAAAGTATTGATAAAGCTCTTAAAGAAGCCGGTATCGCAAATAGCGGTGCCGGAGCATTAAAAGATGGTGTGTTAAAATGGCTTGAAGATGGTGCAAATAAAAATTACTTAACACAAATCATTGAAGAAAAAAGCGTCCTCTTTGGTGGTGATTCTATTGATGATATCATTCAAAAATTGCAGACACTGGATGGCGTCGCTCTCTCGGAATTGATGGACAAACTTTTTCAAGTTGCCGATGAAAGGCAAATCAAGGTTTTAGACATAGACGCGGATAAACTTTGTGAATGGATTAAAGTTGTCATAGAAAAGAACTCCCTTAAAGCAATTGTTTTTATTTGGGATGAATTTACAGAATTTTTCCAGAGCAATATGGGGCATTTGACTGGATTCCAAAGAATTGTGGAATTAAGTGCGTCAGCCCCATTCTGTATGGTTATTGTCACTCATAAGGGTGAAGCTTTGTTCGGTGAGAATAATTCCGAGTGGAAAAAGATTCGTGATCGTTTTGTTGACCCGATTTGCAACATTGAATTGCCAGAAAACATGGCTCTGAAGTTAATTGGTCAGGCACTAAAGAAAAAAAAGGATGAGTCTATTCGAAATGAATATGAACAATATGTTCTGTCTATCGCAGATTCAACAAAGCCTGCTCGTAGTGAACTTGTCAAAAAAATGAAATTGGACGACGATGACCTTGTTAAGGTACTTCCGATTCATCCATATTCAGCAGTTCTTTTGAAATTCATTTCTTCTGCTTTTGAATCGAATCAGCGCAGTATGTTTCAATTCATCAAAGATGGTGCAAATGGTGCGGATTTCATGGGATTCCAATGGTTTATCAAGGAATTTGGTCCAAATGATGACAAAAATGTGCTGACGATAGATCTTTTGTGGAATTTCTTCTACGAAAAAGGTAGGGATGGCTTGTCGCAAGATGTTCGGACTGTTTTGGATAGTTACAATAATGTATCTAATAAAAAGTTGCATGAAAAAGAACAGCGTGTCCTCAAAACGGCTTTGTTGTTACAGGCAATTTCTGAAAGAACCGGAAATACTGTAGAAGTATTACTGCCAACTGCAGAAAATATCCGATATAGTTTTAGTGGCGATAATGAAATCTCTGGTGTTGAAAATAGCCTAAAAGCCCTTGAAAATGAAAAAATTCTTTTTAAGAAGAATATAGGGAATGGAAAAGATGTCTATTCTGCAATGAAAAATGCAGTTGATTTAGACGAACTAGAAAAATATAAGAAGGAAGTTGAAAAAATATCAACGACATCGCAATTGTTAACAGAAGCAGAATTTTCGTCTGAAATTTTGAATTTGACATTAGATATGCAACGACGCTATGACATAGATATTGCCTGTTCTGAAAATTTAGAGATTACAAAGAATAAAAAGAAAAACAAACTTGTTAATGGAGAAGTTGGCAATAAAATCCCTTTAATTGTTGCTTTTGCGAAAAATGAAGTAGAACAGAAAAACGTTACGCAAAAAATACAGTCTTATATGACTGACCCAAGCTTAGAAGGTTTTGTTTTTGTAGATGCGTCGATAACTCCATTAGGAATGGATGCATGGAAACAATATGTTGAGAATAAAGCTCAAATGAAGTGCTTTGCTCAAAAGGATCGCAAGCAGTCTGAACAGCATGATAAAAATGCGAAAGGGGTCCTCGCTCAGTGGAAAAATCGTATTAGTACAGGAGATTTTTATGTTTATTCGAAATATGACAAGAACGGAGATCGAATCGTAAAATCTGAAAATCTCCAAACCAAATTGAAAGAGATTGATAAAAGGGAGTATCCTGAAAGTCTAGAATGTAATTTTCATGTTACTGACCCTATGTGGACTAGTAAAAACTTAAGGCAGGGAGCAATACTAGGTGCAAAAGAATATGTTGAAGGTTCTTTTAGTAGTAAAAATGATGCTACAAAATTAGAAAAAAATCTTGATGGTGCATGGAAAGTTCAAAACTATTGGGAAAAGAATCCAACTTTAACAATTTCAAAAATCAAGATTAAGGTAGATAATTTCATCAAGGATGCGTTTAAAGAAAATGACAGAATCGTTATCGGTGAAATATATGATATCCTTGCAGAAAAACCATTTGGCTTTATGCCTTGTAATTTGACTTCTTTTATTTTAGGTTTCGTCTTGAAGGAGTATGTTGATAAATTTAGCTATAGTGATGATACCGTTAGCGATACGCTTTCTGCTCAAAAGCTTGGAGAATGTATTGATGATTATTTGAAGTATAAACAGAATGATAATAAAAAATATAAACCTAGATATATAGTGCAAATCTCAGAGAAAATGAAGTTGTTCTTTGAAACAACTTCTATTGCGTTTTGCATTTCTAAGATGTATTTGAATTCTTTAGAAACGGCTAGAGATAGAATTCGCAGTGAAATTAAAAAACTGCCTTTCCCTATTGTGGTGCTAAAATCGTTGCCCGAATGTGACAATGTGTTGTCTGCAATGATTGACGATTATACAGGTATTGCTAATAACAATAATATTGGTGGTGGTTCTGAAAATGCCTGTGCTCTGAATATTGGTAAAGAATCAAAAAATAACAAATCTATAGCACAATCTTTGAAGAATCTTTTGACAAAAGAAAAGTCCATTGATGCAATGAAGTTGTATTTGCAATCATACGACAATGGCTCTTTGATTTCACTGGCTGAAAAAATTGGAGATTCAAACTGCGAATATCTCAATATTTTAAGAAGTAAGTTTGATGCTGAATCGGCTAGTTGGCTTTGGACTGAAGAAACTATCCGGCAGCGAATAGATGAAGTGATTTTGGACTACCAGATTGTTGAAGCCAGTAACGAGTATTTGACAAAGAATAATTCTATTGAAGCAACCCTTAAGGATTGGCGTGGGCAGAGTGACCGGATCAAAGTTTCCTATGCCGCTGCAAAAAATGACCTTGGAAGTGTTGCCCATATAATGGATTCAATGGTTGAAATACGGCAAAACCTAAATCTTCAGATATCGCAAAAGAAACGACTTCTGGAATCCATAAAGGCAGAAGGGGCCGCATTTGTTGATTTCCGTAATAATCAGTTATCAACATTCAAGAATGTGTGCAAATCGTATTTAGGTGGCTTGACAGACGATAATATCAGAGCTGTGTTTGATCGAGTTCCAGACCGTGTATTTGATGATGATAAGCCGATATATCTCAGTAGAATTGATGATATCGTGACGCAATTTAGGCAAAATCTTGGTGCTGAAAAACTCAAGGCGTTGTGGAAAGAAAAAACGGGAACGCAAAGCCCCAAAGAATGGTCGTCGCGTTATTCGATGCCGATTCTTTCAATGATGGGTGAGAAAGAGTATGACGATGCTCGAAGTGCCTTTGACACTATTAATGATAAGGTTTCGGATGAAAAGAAAGTCAATGCTGCATTGAAGTTTTTAAGTGATGCGGATTTCTTTGAAAAACTGAGTGATTCGTCTGCAAGAGACGAGGCGTTCCGTAATACAATTCTCAAAGAATATTCTGAGTTGTTAGATCAGGTTGAAATGGTTAAGGAAAAATTGAAATCCGATGTTGCAACTGAACCATATAACTGGTTGCGACATCCTGAAGTTGAAAAGCGTGTAAAGGTGTATGCTGAAAAAACATACAATCAGGGAGGCTTTAAAAAGGCTTTTGATAAGATTGAAAAAATGGATGCTGCGAAGGTTAAGGAATATTTGAAAGATTTGATTAAGGATAATATGATTGTTGGCCTTGAAATTATCAAGGAGTAAAAAATGAATTTAGAAAGTTGTGTATTAGAGGCAAAAAACTATCGTAAATCGGCACAAAGTTATCCTTTGTGGATTGATTTTGCAAATGCCGAAGACTTGCGCTCTTTTATAGGGAATTTTCTTGTAGATAGAAAAATTTCTGTAGAGGAATACTGCAACGAAGATTCAATGCCTCGTTTCGAAAACTTGTATTCTGATTTCAGGATGGAAGACTTTGCCTTTATATGCAATCTTTCTGGATTCCTAAAACTTCTTGGTTCGCGAAAGACTGCTGAAGTTTTGTCAACATTGCTCTCTATTGGATCAAAGAAAATTATTTTGACGGTGCAATGCCGTACAGATTTTCGCATAACGGATCCGCGTCTGAAAGAAAAATGTCAGGTTCTTTCTGTTGAGGGTTCTCCACAAAAGTCATTAGAAGTCTTCTTTGTGCCTGCTCCAGAATATTTACCTCAGGGAATTCGGCCGTATGGAGGCGTTCATTTATTGGGATCTATGTTTGAACAGCAGGATGATACTGTTGCTTACATATTGACATCAAAAAAGAAAAGGGATTTTCCTGAAGCCAAGATGAATATTCGAGAATTGAACAATGCTTATGAAGTCCTTTGTAGCAGAATTCCGCAAACTGCAAATATTTCTATGGATAAGGGGTCTAACGAACAATGGGAATACGCTTTAGGTTTATTAAAGGAAAATACAAGTTGGGAGCCGATAATTGATTCCGTATTTGGATCGCACAAGTCGTTAGAAGACGGTCTCCATGATTTTGCTTCAATGGATGACGATAAGAAATGGCTATTTTATATTGCCTTGAGATTATTTGAGCCAAGAAACGCTTGTTTAAAGCATGTCATTTCTAAAATAGCGTCTGCACAAGAAATTATTCGAGGTGTTTTTAGGAGTATTTTTGATTTTGGCACCAATGATTACAGATATTGGGATTTGTATGATGCTCGTTTGAAACTTTTAAAATTAATGAAAACTGAACAGGCGGAATTCTCAGATTTTTGTGATGTCGTTCGTGCAAAAGACGGAAATATTTTACCGTATTTGACAAATACTTCACAACAAGAAAAAGAACTTGTTTTTGAGTATTTAGATAAAAATGGTGCTTCTCTGGAGAGAAAAGAACTAACTGCTGTTCTTTCGCATGTTTATCCAGAGCTGTGCGATTACTTGATTGATTTTGATTTTGGAAATGACTTTCTTAACGGCTATTTTAGTGCTTATAAATATCAGAAGTTGACCAATCATATTCAACCTGATTTTCTGAGAATAGTAGAAGAACAAGCTAAAGAACGCGATTATAATAGTTTGTTGCCGTCTCGTTCTTCTCTGATTGAAAAATTGAATTTTGAAAACTCGTCGCTATATTTTATGGATGCGATGGGTGTTGAATATTTAGGATTCATTCAGCAAGAGTGTAATAAGAAAAATCTAATGGCTGACGTAAAGGTGTGCCGAGCAGAAGTTCCTTCTCTCACATTATATAACAAAGACTTTGTTGAAATTTTCAAGAATCATGGAATTGCAGCAAAGGATATCAAAGGAATTGATGAAATCAAGCATGATGGAACTTTGAATTATAGTTATGAAAAAACAAAGTTGCCGATACACTTGATTCAGGAGCTTGCAATTATTGAAGAAACCTTGAGCAGAATACAAAATGAGCTAAAATCGAGAAATGTTGATAGGTGCTTTATGATTGCTGATCATGGAGCAACTCGATTGGCTGTTGTTGCTCAGAAAGATTATGATTATTCGATAAGCGAATTTGAGGTGGCCGCTGATGTCAGTCATGGTGGTCGCGTGTGCAAGTATTCTGAGGACGCTGCAAATCTTGAAGAAACTACATGCGTTGATGCTGTGGATGGAAAATTCTGTGTAGTGGCTGGTTATAAGCGTTTTAAGGGAGGGAGAAGGCCTACTGTAGAAGTGCATGGTGGTGCAACTTTGGAAGAGGTTGCTGTTCCTATAATAGAAATATGTCTGAAACGAACGGATGTTGAGATATGGATTGAAACTCCTGAAGTAACCGTTGGCTTTGGATTAAATGCGAAAATTAAGATTGCTTCTAAAACGGTGTTGAGAAACGTGTTTGCTGAAATAAATGGACAAAAAATACCGGCTTCAGAAATGTCCGGTCGGAATTTTAGCTTTGATGTTCCGAAAAGCATCAAGGCGGGGGTGTATGATGTGGACGTGTTTGAAAACGGAAATCTCCTGAAATCTGATTTGAAATGTAAGATTAAGAAAAAGATGGCTCAAGAACGTAATTTGCTGTGAGGTAAGAAATGTCTAACAAATTAAGAGAATGCTTCGATGAAATGGTGGTCTATAAGGACCTTCAGAAAACAAATTTCTTTTCTTCTTTAAGTCTTCCATCGTTCTTGCGCGACTGGATTCTAAAAAAGTTTGAAGATGATGAGGGTAACTATAGTACTGAAGAAATAAGCGATTTTATTCGAACTTATTACCCACGTAAAGAAGAATGGGTTAGCATCAAAGATCGGTTAATTACCGATAATGAACATGTGAAGATTTTGGCAAAAATATCGGTTGATGTTGACATTAGAACTAGCGAAAAGTCTTTTGCTTTGCCTGAATTTGGTTTGTCAAGCCGAGAAACATATATTGATGAAAATGTATGGGAGGAATGCAAAGAAGATTTGTTAAAATCTCGAGAACAGTGGGGCGTTGTAGAGATGGGATATCGTTATCCTGATGAGAATGGCCCCGGCAAAATTAAACTTGTGAGTTTTTCAAATTTCTGCCCTTATGAAGTAGATTTAGATTTCTATAAGGACATTCGAAAAGAATTTACGATAGACGAATGGATTGATGTCTTATTGGGTGCGATAGATTATAATCCCAATGGCTATGAAAATCATCTTCAGAAGATGACTATGCTTACTCGATTATTGCCGTTTATAGAAAAACGATTGAATTTGATAGAATTGGCTCCTAAAGGAACCGGAAAATCTTATTTGTTTGGTCGCGTGAGCAAGTATAGTTGGCTTTCTACTGGTGGCACGATGACTAGGGCAAAAATGTTCTATGATGTAAGCAAACGTGCTGAAGGCTTGGTTTGCAATAACGATTATGTGGCTCTTGATGAAATCCAAACGATTGACTTTGGCAATGTGAGCGAAATGCAAGGGGCCATGAAAGGATACATGGAACAAGGCGAATTTACTGTCGGAACATACAAAGGCGTTGGCGACGCAGGGATTATTCTCCTTGGAAACATTCTTCAAGATTATATGGATGAATGTGGATTTATGCTAAAGGAATTGCCTGATTTATTCAAGGAAAGCGCTTTGATGGACCGATTCCATGGTTTTATTAAAGGCTGGGATATTCCGAGAATGCATGATGGTCTGAAAATCTCAGATTGGGCTCTTAATTCAGAATATTTTTGTTCTATTATGCATTTGTTGCGCAACGACGGAACTTACAGAGCGATTGTTGATGAATTGATTGATGTTCCTGAAAGAGCGGATGTTCGTGATACAGAAGCAGTGAAACGTATTGCTACGGCATATTTAAAACTGTTGTTCCCGAATGTTCGCAATAAAAAAGATGTTGATTTGGGAATGTTCAATCATTACTGCTTAAAACCAGCAAAGAGTATGCGCCAAATAATACGCAATCAATTAGGTCATCTTGATCCTAAGGAATATGGCGGCAAGGATGTTCCGCAATTTAAAATAAAGGCGGAAAATGCAAATTAAGTGTGTGTCGTGCTTGAAGTTTGATTTGCAGAAAGATGAAATCGCTGTTTGCAAAAAACTTCTTGGACGAAATGTGAAAAACTTCTATTGCCTAGATTGTCTTGCTGCGTATTTAGGTACGACTGTTGAAGATATTAAAGATAAAATTGAAGAATTTAAAGCGGAAGGCTGTGTGCTATTCAAATAAGTCTTATGATATACGCTGATAATGCTGCAACGACGAAATTAGATGATGATGCTTTGAATGCAATGCTCCCCTTCTTAAGGGATCAATATGGCAATGCGTCGCAGCCGTATTCTTTTTCTCGGTCTGTGAAGAAAGCGTTAAAGGAAGCTCGTGAAACTATAGCTTCTTGCATTAGTGCAAATCCTGAACAGATACTGTTTACTTCATGTGGCACTGAAAGTGATAATTGGGCGATTAAAGGACTTGCCTTGTCTCATTCAATTTCTTGGAAGGTTGCTGTTAGCGAGATTGAACATCATGCAATATTGAATCCTTGCAAGCAGTTAGAAGAAATTGGATATAAGGTGGATTATATTCCCGTTGATAAAAATGGATTGATTGATTTGCAATGCACTGAAAACATCAAATCAGATTTGGTTTCGGTGATGTTTGCAAATAATGAAATAGGGACGATTCAACCAATAAAAGACTTGTGCCGAGTTGCTCATGAAAATGGGGCTTTGTTTCATACGGATGCTGTTCAGGCGATAGGTCATTTGAAAATTGATGTTCAGGATTTAGATGTTGATTTCCTTTCTGCTTCAGCGCATAAATTTAATGGCCCGAAGGGAATAGGATTTCTATATGCAAAAAATCCAAATCTATTAAGTCCTTTTATTTGTGGTGGTGCACAGGAATACGGATTACGTGCAGGGACTGAAAATATTGCTTCTATTGTGGGAATGTCTGTAGCGTTGAAGAAGAATTGTGAAGAAATTGAAAAGAATAAATGCCATTTGCAGGATTTGGAGCATACTTTGTTGCATGAATTGTATAATGCTGGTTTAAATTTTGTCCGAAATGGAGCGGAAAATCATATTCCGGGAAATATCAGTCTTTCTTTCAAGGATTTTGAAGGCGAAGCTTTGCTGCATCGTTTGGATTTGATGGGAATAAGTGTTTCAACAGGCTCTGCATGCGATAGCAAAAATATTCAAGTATCTCATGTTTTAAAAGCGATAGGTTTGCCTGAGAACTATGCTAAGGGAACGATAAGGATTACCTTTGGGAAAAATAATACTGTTGATGAAGCAATGGCTATTGCGGATGCTTTGATAAAAATAATTGGTGAATGAAAAAAAACGGGAGTGTTAAAGTCCTTTTTCTCAAAAAAATCGCTATCCGACAAAAACCTCGCGATAATTCTCTAAATGTGCTAAAAAATATGAGATTTAGAGAATTATAAGCACTTTTTTGCGGTATAACTCTCTAAATGTGTGTTTTTTCAGTGATGTAAGGGCTTTTTCCCTGCAATTACCCCCTCTTGACTACCAATTCGCCGTTATTGTATTTTTATGGTATAGAGAGGTTTTATTATGAATGAAAATTTGATAAAAGACGCTTTACACGCCATCGAAACGATGGATCATTCAAGGGAGGCTGCTCTTCGTCGGTTGCAAAGGGCCGGTATTGTTACAAAGTCGGGCAGAATGACTGCTTTTTATCGTAGGTGTATCCAGGCTCAAACGCCTAAAGGATAGACATTTTATAGACGATATTTCTGATAATTTGTATGTATCAAAAGCCCCTCCCGTCGGGAGGGGCTTGCGTTTTAAGCTTTATGTTCTAAGCTCCGCCAACTGTGGCAAAACCCTAAGACCTATTATTCCACCGTCACGCTCTTGGCGAGGTTTCTCGGCTGATCGACGTCGTTGCCGCGCAGTACAGCGATGTGGTAGGCGAGGAGCTGCAACGGAATGCAGGTGACAATCGGCATGAGCATCGGGCGGGTCTTCGGCACTATAATGAGGTTGTCTGCGATTTCGTCGAGCGGGTGGCAGTCTTCCGTGGTGACGGCGATGACTTTACCGCCGCGGGCCTTGATTTCGCGGATGTTGCTGATAATCTTGTCGAAGAGCGAATCCTTCGGGGCGATGACCACGACCGGCATGTTTTCGTCGATAAGGGCGATGGGGCCGTGCTTCATTTCGGCGGCGGGGTAGCCTTCGGCGTGGATGTAGCTGATTTCCTTGAGCTTCAAGGCGCCTTCCATGGCGACCGGGTAGCAGAAATGACGACCGAGGTACAAGAAGTTGTTCGCCTTGCAGAGCGTCTTTGCAATTTCGGCGATGCTGTCGGAGAGCTTGAGCGTTTCGGCAACGAGGTCCGGAAGTTCCGTGAGTTCCTTGACGATGTCGGCGCCTGTTTCAAAGCTGAGTCGGCGCTGGCGACCGAGCAGGAGCGCTATCATGGCAAGTACGGTGACCTGGCTTGTGAACGCCTTGGTGCTCGCGACGCCGATTTCCGGGCCTGCGTGCAGATAGACTCCGCCGTCGCTTGTGCGTGCGATGGTTGAGCCGACTCCGTTACAGATGGCAAGTGCGGTTGCGCCTTTCTGTTGCGCTTCCTTGAGGGCGGCGAGCGTGTCGGCGGTTTCGCCGGACTGGCTGATGGCAATTACGAGCGTGCCCGGCTTGATGATGGGGTTTCTGTAGCGGAACTCGGATGCGTATTCGACTTCGACCGGGACGCCGGCAAGGTCTTCTATCATGTATTCACCGACCATGCCTGCATAGTAGCTGGTGCCGCAGGCGGTGATGATGATGCGGTTGATGTTCCTGAGTTCCTTGATGTTCGTGTCGAGGCCGGCGAGTTTCGCGTTTCCTTCGGCGGCGAGCAGGCGGCCGCGCATGGTGTTGCGCAGCACTTCGGGCTGTTCGAAAATTTCCTTGAGCATGAAGTGCGGGAATCCGCCCTTGGCGACGGCGTCGGCGTCGAATTCCACATCCTGGACTTCGCGTTGCACTTCGTGGCTGCTCATGTTCACGATGGAATAGCAGCCATCCTTGATCTGCACAACATCGTTGTCGTCGAGATAGACGACTTTCTGCGTGTGGTTGATGATGGCGGAAACATCGCTGGCGAGGTAGAAGTCGCTGTCGTTTCCGATGCCGAGGATAAGCGGACTTCCGCGGCGGGCGCCAATCAAAACGTTGGGTTCTTCGTTGCAGATGACTCCGAGGCCGAACGTTCCTTCGATTTGCTTGAGGGCCTTGAGCACGGCGGACTTCAAATCACCGTTGTAATAGCGGGCGATGAGGTGGGCGACGACTTCCGTATCGGTTTCGGACTTGAATTCAACACCTTCGGAGATGAGCTTCGCCTTGAGGCTTGCGTAGTTCTCGATGATGCCGTTGTGGACAATCGAGATTTTTCCGTCAAAGCTTGTGTGCGGGTGCGCGTTTGATTCGGTGGGGGCTCCGTGGGTAGCCCAGCGCGTGTGGGCGATGCCGATGGAACCCTTGATGGGGTAGTTTTTCAATTTGTCTTCGAGGGCCTTGATTTTTCCGGATGCGCGGACAACTTTGATTTGCCCTTGGTCGATGATGGCGACCCCCGAGCTATCATAGCCACGATATTCCATTTTCTTGAGACCTTCGACGAGAACCGGTAGAGCTTCTCCTTTACCGATGTATCCGATAATTCCGCACATAAAAATACCTGTATCTAAAATTTTAGGTGAAAATATACTAATTGTAAAGGTAAAAAGAAAAAAAATGTAAGCTTTATCTACTTTGTTTTGCTATTTTAAAGTCGTCTATTTTTCATAGAGGATAAAAATGAAGACTAAATTGATTCTTGCCGCTGGCGCTCTCGCCATGCTTATGACAGGTTGCGAACCGTGCAAAACCGCATCGACCGAAAAAACCTCGCTTGTGACTGAAAAGGACAAGTACAGCTACGCTCTCGGTGCCCATTTCGGTAACCAGGCTCGTTTCCAGCTCGTCACTCGCGATTCCATCGACCTCGACTTGGATCTCTTCATTCAGGCTTTCAAGGAACGCTACAATGAAGATTCCGCCAAGTTCTTGATGAACGACTCCATCATCATGGAAACGCTCAACAAGCTTTCTG
>JAEEGK010014759.1_pt1 | contig 17411 bp, 11 predicted proteins | sample 8958771 | NCBI WGS metagenome assembly JAEEGK01 (sample SAMN16246547, study PRJNA631951) | gut metagenome | biome: gut microbiome; feature: rumen; material: SC-attached | host: Bos | place: Iran: Karaj | collected 2018-10
GCGTCTGCGGCATATTCTGAGGTGGCGGCGGTCGAAGCGGTAGCCGAACTGTCTGTTGCAGAAGCCTTTAACGCTTCGTATGCCAGCCATATTTCACCCGGCCAGAATCCGCAGGTCCACTGATTGTTTTCACACGCAGGATAAATCCCGTTTACGCTTGAATGGTTCTGGCATTTTTCCGTAAAAGACGGAAGGTTTTTTACAACCGTATTGCAGGCATCGCTTAATGCCTTATTAACTTCTGTGTCTGTAATTTCTCGAATCATGATAAATCCTTGTCATTGCGAGGAACATAGAGATGTGGCATTTTATATTCCCGCAATGAATGTTTTAGCTCTTCAAACCTGTTGCTGCAATTCCCTGAACAAAGAACTTCTGCAATGAAAGGAACACAATCAGAACCGGAATCAAGGTAACAACAGAGGCTGCCATAATCAGACCGTATTCAGAAGAATACTGAGAAATAAACATACGAAGACCAATCTGAATAGTCTTCAAATTTGTTTTTGTAAGATAAATCATCGGTCCTAAAAAGTCATTCCATGTTCTGACGAATGTGTAAATAACAAGCGTAGAAAGAGCCGGCTTTGAAAGCGGCAGCATGATTTTCCACCAGATTTCGTATTCGTTCATGCCGTCAATGCGCGCTGCTTCGCAAAGTTCATCAGGAATTCCCTGATAAAACTGTCTCATAAGAAATACACCGAACGCCGTAAATGCCTGAATTGTAATTAATGCCATGTGTGTGTTATTTAAGTGAAAATTCCTCATCATAATGAACTGAGGAACCATGTAAACCTGCCACGGCATAGCAATTGTTGCAATATAGCCTAAAAACAGTGCGTCGCGTCCCTTAAAATGAAGCTTAGAAAAAGCATAGGCTGCAAAACTTGAAGTAAAAAGCTGCAAGGTTGTTACAATAAGTGTAAGTTTTGCTGTATTCAAAACAAAAAGTCCCATAGGAATTTTTGTCCAGATATCCTTATAGTTAAGCCACCGCGGATTTTTTGGAATCCACTGAATCGGGAATGTAAAAACGTCCTTGTCCAGTTTTAAGGAAGAAGAAAGCATCCAGAAAAACGGCAGGAGCATTACTGCAGCCATACAGGCAAGCAGAATAAATCTTACTACAACGAGCGGTTTTATTTCATTCATATTGATTGATTTTGTCTTTGTTAATTCCATTTTATTCTCCTATAAAAACTCGTTCAAAAATCATTGGCCTAGTTCAGTGTTACTTTCTTTTCAATTCTGAACTGGAAGACAGTAACTGCAAGAACGAGCAGGAACAAAACCATAGCAATGGCACTTGCATATCCTAAATCCCATGAAATAAATGCTGTGTTGTAAATGTGGTAAACCAGAACCAGTGTAGAAGTTCCAGGTCCGCCCTGTGTAATCATGAAAATCTGGTCATAAACTTTGAAACAGTCGATTGTTAGCATCATTACGACAAAGAATGTTGTAGAACTTAACTGCGGAATCGTTACATATTTGAACTGCTGCCATCTGTTGGCACCGTCAAGTTCAGCAGCTTCGTATAAAGAAGGGCTAATTCCCTGAAGACCTGCAAGATAAATTATCATGTAGTAGCCCATGTTTTTCCATGTACTGAAAAGAATTACAGTAAACATAGCCCAGTGTCTGTCTGCTGCCCAGCCTGGAAGATGGTCATCTGAAACGCCAAGTAAAGACAAAAGCATGTTTACAGGACCTTTTGCCGGGTTAAAAAGCATGTTCCATACAACCGCTACAGCAACAAGCGAAGCAACATACGGAAAGAAAGTTACTGTTCTGAAAAAGTTGCGTCCAAAAATCTTTCTGTTAAGAATAATTGCAAGCATCAGTGCAAAAATCATTGTAAGCGGAACTGTACCGATACAGTAGATAATTGTGTTTTTTAATGCTTCAAGAAAAACTGGATCTGAAAATAATTTGATTATATTTTTAAGGCCTACAAAAGTAAGCGGGCCTGAACCGTTCCATTTTAAGAAGGTGAGGGCAAAGGCAAAAAGAATTGGTCCGAGTGTGAATACGGCAAAACCAATAAAGTTTGGGGCAATAAAACTGTAAGCTACAAGATTATTTTTGATTCTTCTGTTTTTTGCCGATTTTGTTTCTGTAATTGCTTGTGACATTAGCCTTTCTCCAATAAAAGTAAATCAAAAAAATAAAACAACGATTTTTAAATGGCGGAAATCCAAAAATCTTTCAGACTTTCCATATTATTAAATATATCTAATTAATTCAAAGCGAACCCGCCGGAAACTTCTTTGCAAAGTTCAGCGAGGCAGGCTTCGCTTAAAGCCGGCTGAAAGTTCAGCCAGCTTCAATTCAGTTCAGGAAATTACTTTCCTGGGAAAATTTATTTTCCCAAAACGGCTTTTACACCTTTGTTCATAGCTGCAATACCATCAGCAACAGAAACGTTTCCTGTCATGATGTTGTCATGCTGCTGGTTAAGAACAACTTCAATTTCACCAGCTTTTTCGTGCAATGGCATTTCAAGATATGTTTTTGCTGTAACCAAAGCTTCTGCACTGTTCTTGTCCTGTGGGAATCCTGGTGTAGAAGAAATGATTTTTACAACGCTGTCAGTTTTGATTGCAGGGAATGTACCTGTTTTAGCAATAACTTCAGCACCTTCTTCGCTTGTTACGAATTTAACAAAGTCAAGAGCAGCAGCCTGCTGTTTAGAAGCCTTGCTTACGCCCAGGCTTGTGATTGTACCAAGTGTTGTACCAGCTTTTGTTCCGTTCGGGTGCGGGTATTTAACGATTGCCCAGTTTTTGCAGTCAGCTTCGCCAGCTTTAACTTTCTGGATCAATGTACCGATGAACCATGAACCCATGTTCATCATTGCTACAGAGTTGTTGTAGAATACGCCAGAGTAGTGTGTTGAAGTTGTTTTAAGTGATGCATAGTTCTGGCAGATACCGTCTTTCTGTTCTTTAAGGATTCTGTCATAGTATGGAGCGAGGAAGTCGTAGTTTCCGTCAACGATTGTGTTTTTACCGTCAAGAATACCGAAAAGCTGAACTGTACTTCTCCATGTGTGATAGTGACATCCGTAAACTTTCTTTGCACCTGAGCCGCTTGTCATTTTGCGTGCAAGTGCATCATATTCATCAAGTGTCATATCGTTTGTAGGATATGGAACACCTGCTTTGTCGAACAGGTCTTTATTATAGAATACAACCCAGAAATCTGAGCGGAATGGAAGTCCGTAAAGACCACCGTTTACAGTAATCTGTTCTGTAGTTCCACCGTATTTCTTTGTATCAATTCCATTCTTTTTGATGTAGTCAGTCAAGTCAACAAGCTGACCTGCTTTCTGCAATGTGTTGTAGCCCGGAATATCTTTAATTGTTACAACGTCAATAGAATCATCTCCACCTGTAAGCTGAATGCTGAGCATTGTCTGATAGTCAGCTGAACCAAGATCAAGAGGTTCAATCTTTACATTCGGATTCTTAGCTTCATAAGCTTCGATGAGCGGCTTGTAATAAGCTGTAGCATCCCAGTCCCACAAAGCCCATTTAAGTGTTACAGGACCGCCTTTTCCAGCATCTTTGCCACCGTTTGCAAAAAGTGCACCAGCACAAAGAGCAGCAGCAACTAATGTACTTACAATTTTTTTCATTTAATCCTCCATTTATTTTAGAAAAAAATTAACCGAAAAATAGTCGAGTTAATCAACTAACCTAGATTTTACGGGCAGTTTTTTTGAATCTGAATGTAAAAAAATAAAATTTTATGGAATTTTTTATGTTTTTTTTAAAAGAAGTGCCGGATGCGCAAAAATATGTAAAATTCAACAGAAAAAATGCAAAATTCAATTATAGTAAGCTTTTTGGGAATTTTAGTACCACTCATCCGGCACAAACAGCTCGTCCTTTATGGCATTTCCTCTAACCGCCTGCCGGGCATGTATTGCGGTTGCCCTGATGTCACTACGCTTGCAAAAAGACAAAAAATGTTATAATGTCAAAATAGGGTAAGATTTATGGTAAATTTTAAACAGATTTCAAAACTCCTATTTGATAAAAGTAAATTCGACAAAAACCTTGGCAACAGTCTGCCTGACATGCTTAGAAAACGCGCAGCAGAATATCCGGAAGGAATTTTACAGGGCGTAAAAAACGAAGTCGGCAAATATGATTTTTATACATATGAGCGGGTTTTCCGCCGTACATTAGACCTTGCAAGTCAGCTTAAAAAACTTGGCATAAAAAAAGGTGATAACGTCGGCCTTATTTCAGATAACCGCCGCGAATGGATGATTACAGACTATGCACTTTTGTGTCTTGGAGCAGTTGATGTTCCCCGCGGCTGCGATTCCATGGGAACAGAAATCCGATTTATACTTGAATTTACAAAATGTCGCTTTGCTTTTTTTGAAAACGGCCGTCAGCTTGAAAAAGTTCTGGAAAATGCAGAAGAAGTTCCTTCATTAAAGCATGCAATTCTTTTTGATTCAGCTGATGCTCCTCTTGTTACAAAAGCCGCAGAAGCCGGAATTACAATCCACAATTATGTAAATCTTGAAGAAATTGCGCGGCGCTCTACTTCAGATTCTGACCGCAAGGAAATTAATTCTATAATAGATACCCTTACGCCAGAGACCCTTGCAACTATTATTTTTACATCCGGCACAACCGGTGTTCCAAAAGGTGTAATGCTTACGCATGATAATTTTTTAACCCAGTGTGAAGTTGTAAAAAGCGTTCTGCCGGATTCCAGAGAAGGGGATTTGTGGCTTACGGTTCTTCCTGTATGGCATGTTTTTGAACGTGCTTTCCAGTATTTTCTTCCGGTTCTTAAAAACGGATGTGTATATTCCAAACCTGTTGCATCTCGCATTCTAAACGATATGAATGCCGTTCATCCGCAATGGATGTGTGCTGTTCCGCGTATCTGGGATACAATTGCCCAAAGGATTTTTAGTGAAGTAAGAAAAAAAGGCGGAATTAACTATGCGTTTTTTAACATTGCAATTTCTGTAGGTAAAACTTACTGGTGGGCAAAAGACCGTATGTTCGGTTTAATCTGCCGCTACAAAAAAACTATCCGTATTTTTGATACATTAATAGCTTTTGTTCCTTATCTTTTAATGGTTATCCCGAATGCAATCTGTAATTTAATTCTGTTCAGGAAAATCCGTGCACAGCTTGGCGGAAAATTTACCGCTGCGATTTCCGGAGGAGGAAGCTTACAGGGCGAAACAGATGCTTTCTATCATGCAATCGGCTTTAAGCTTCTGGAAGGCTACGGTTTAACAGAAACAGCTCCTGTTCTTTCGCTACGAAACTCAAAAAAGCCACGCTCTGGTTGTGTAGGCGAAGTTATGCCATGTGCAGAGATTAAAGTTGTTGCAGAAAAAGATGGAAAAATTGCCGGAACAGAACCGCTTGGTCCTGGAAAAAAGGGCTTGATTTTAGCCCGCGGCCGCCAGGTTATGAAAGGCTATTACCTTCGTCCTGATTTAACTGCTGAAGTAATTGATAAAGACGGCTGGTTTAACACCGGTGACCTTGGAATGCTTACTCAGGATTATGAAATAAAAATTACAGGCCGGGCAAAGGATACTATTGTATTACTTGGCGGAGAAAATGTTGAACCTCAGGTTATTGAAAACGCAATCTGTGCTTCTCCATACATAAAAACGGCAGTTGCTGTCGGTCAGGATAAAAAATATATTGCAGCGCTTATCGTTCCTGTTGAAGAAATGATTACTTCTTTTGCCGCAGAAAATAATGTAGTTTATGAAAACTACGAAACTCTTCTTCATTCTGCAGAAATTATAAACCTCATACGAAGTGAAATTGAATCAAATGTAAATGCGGAAAAAGGTTTCAGAACCTGCGAAAGAGTTTCAACCTTTGCTTTGCTTGACAAGGATTTTACTGTTGGTGTAGAAATCAATTCAAAAATGGAAAAAATGCGCCACAAAATAGTAAAAATTTATGCAAAACAGATAAAGAAACTATACGAACAGTAGGCTTTTTGGTATATACTGTTCCATAAATATAAAAAAGTTATTTTGCAAATTACTCTAGCCATAAAGACTTCAATTCAATTTGCTTATTGACTTTAACAGGAGTAAAAAATGTCGTTTAATGTTAAAAAGGATACTTCGATAAGCATAAATCTTCCGCTTATGCTTCGTTCAAGAAAGGATCTCTGTCCTGAGGTTGTCCTTCAATATGTAAAAAATGAAGATAACAAATACGATTCTTATACATACCGCAGAGTTTATACTCATGTAGTTGAACTGGCATGTGCGCTTAAAAAATTCGGAATAAAACGTGGTGATAAGGTAGGACTTATTTCTGATAACCGCCGTGAATGGCTTGTAACAGATTTTGCCATTCTTTCGCTCGGTGCCTGCGATGTTCCACGTGGCTGCGATTCCATGGGAACAGAAATCCGCTTTATATTGAATTTTGTAGAATGCAGCGTTTGTTTTTTTGAAAATCAGAAACAGCTTAAAAAAGTCCTTGAAAATGTTGAAGAAGTTCCATCGTTAAAGCATGCAATCCTTTTTGATTCTGCTGATGCAGAAACAATCAGGGAAGCAGAAAGCAAAGGAATAAAAGTGTATAAATTCATCGATTTTGAAGATGAAGGTAGAAAGGCTTCTGAACAGGAACGCAGGGCTGTTGAAGTTGAAATGGATAAAACGGAAGGGACAGAACTTGCTTCCATTATATTTACTTCTGGAACTACAGGAACTCCTAAGGGAGTTATGCTTACTCACGATAATTATATTGCCCAGTGTGAAGTTGTAGGAAATGTCCTTACATATCTTAAGCCTGGTGATTTGTGGCTTTCTATTCTTCCTATATGGCATGCGTTTGAGCGTACAGTAAACTATCTTATAATTTCGCTTAAAAACGGAATGATTTATTCAAAACCAATCGGTTCGGTCATGCTTGCAGACATGGAAGCCTTAAAACCTAAGACAATGTGCGGTGTTCCGCGCCTTTGGGAATCTTTGGCGCAGGCATTTTTCCGTGCAATGAAAAAGAAAGGCGGAATTTCGTTTGCAATGTTCCGCGCGGCAATCGTTGTAGGAAAATCCTATAACTGGGCAAAAGACAGGCTTTTCGGTTTAATCTGCCGCTATCAGAAAACTGCAAGAATTTACGATGTTCTAGTTTCTATAATCCCGTTTATTTTAATGTCGCCTGTAAATGCCTTGTTTGATATCCTTGTTTTCAAAAAAGTCCGCGCAAAATTCGGCGGAAACATGCGCTATGCTATTTCTGGCGGCGGAAGCCTTTTGCCGGATACAGATGCTTTTTATCATGCAATTAACTTTAAGCTTCTGGAAGGCTATGGAATTACGGAAGCAGCGCCGGTTCTTTCCGTAAGAAGCCCTGAAAAACCACGTTCAGGCTGTGTAGGCGAGATTTATCCTTCTGCAGATGTAAAGGTTGTTGCTATGGAAGACGGAGAAATCGTAGATTCAACTCCGCTTCCTCCAGGAAAAGTTGGTCTTATCCTTGCAGGTGGCCGTCAGATTATGAAAGGTTACTATAAAAGAGATGATTTAACTGCAAAGGTTATAGATAAAGATGGTTATCTTAATACCGGTGATATCGGAATGATGACCTATGACAATGAAATTAAAATTGTTGGTCGTGCAAAAGATACTATTGTATTACTTGGCGGAGAAAATATTGAACCTCTGGCAATAGAACAGGCAATCTGTTCAAGTGATTACATAGAAACTGCTGTTCTTGAAGGTCAGGATCAAAAATATGTTGCGGCATTGATTGTTCCGTCAAAAGATGCGGTAATGGGTTATGCTGCAGAAAACAATATTGTTTATGAAAGCTATGAAGCCCTGCTTGAATCAAGTGAAATTCAGGAACTGATTAGAACAGAAATTGACAAACGAATTTGCGCAGAAAACGGCTTTAGAACATGTGAACGTGTATTCAAATTCGTTTTATTAAGCGAAAGCTTTGAACAGGGTAAAGAAATAAACGCAAAAATGGAAATTATGCGTCATAAGGTTGCCCGGATTTACGAAAAACAGATAGCTTCTTTATTTTAATCAAAAATACGCCGATATTCATATTGTGAAAACTTTAAAGATTTCGGCGTATTGTTTTTTTATCTTGTTTTTTTCTCAGTTATTTTTCTCGCCTTCGGTTTTGTCTGCACAAATCTGGCATGCAGAAACTGCAGCCGCTGAAACTACAAAAATCCCTTCTGGTCTTACAGGGATATGGCAGGGTAGTGACAGGTTTCTTTTATTTACTCCTGCCAATGATAATGGTACAAAGCCAGATGTTTCGCTTATGCTTAAAACCTTGTATGACTGGTATTATGACCGTTGTGCAGAACCGGAATATTTTTCTGAATATCCAAGAGATTTAAATAGCGTTACAGGTAAAGAAAGTGTAAAACTTTCTGCAGATTTTTCAAAAATAAGTTTAACAGATGACTCAGCTTCGGACGGTGCATGGGAAATCAGTTTAACTTTTCAGGATAAGTCAAATGCCAGAATTCCTGTAGCAAGATTAGGAAATAATCTTTACCTTGATTTTTTAGTAAAATACATTCCTGAACAGTCTGACCTGTTGAATCAGGCAGATTCTGCCGCAGAAGAAAATCCTTTGTACGGGGCATGGCTTGGGGTTGGAGTTGCTTCAGGAATTACCGCAAATGCTCCTTACATACAGAAAGAACTTACTTCTGCCTACATTACGCATAATTCAATTTATTATATACGTTACTGGCAGACTGATATGGAATATTCGCCTCTTATGGCAACATTTTCTGACGGAGAACAGGATTTTTATATTCCAAAGCATATAAAGTCAGCCGGAAAAATCTACACCTGTGTTTCAGGCCGTAGTCTACAGATAAGAAATGTTACCCGCTCTCCTCTTGTAACCGATGATTTTATGCTGGATTCATCAGGAAAAATTCTTGTTTATAGTAAACCGTACCTTACTTTGCTTGATTCTTCCACTGATGATGAAAAAGATATAGAACTCTACATGCAGCTTGCAAAAGATGCAAACTGCCGAAGAAAACCTGATCCTCCGCCACTTTTTCCTCCGGATAACCTTAACTGGCACTGGAAAGAAATCAACGAGCTTGAAAAAAATAATGCGCAGATTCAGGCTGTCCGCAAACGCCAGAGAGAATTTGCTGCAAAACAGTATGCCAGGCAGGCTCAGGCAGAATAAAACCTCTGAAGAAAACCTATAGAATAAATCCTTGTTTTATGGCATAATAAAAATAATATAGGCTGTCGTTGAAATTTGGAAAAGCCTGTAATTTTTATTGTTAAAGAGGATTATTTTGTACAAGAGCGTAAATCCTAAAGCTGATTTTCCTGCTCAGGAAAATGAAGTATTAAAATTTTGGAAAGAGCACGATATTTTTAAGAAGTCGGTTTCTCAGCGTGAAGGCTGCGAAGAATTTGTTTTTTATGACGGACCTCCATTTGCTACAGGTCTTCCGCACTTCGGTCATTTTATTCCTTCAACAATAAAAGATATTATTCCGCGCTACCAGACAATGAAAGGCAAGAAAGTTGAACGCCGCTTCGGATGGGATTGTCACGGACTTCCTGTTGAAAACTTAATAGAAAAAGATCTTGGTCTTAATTCAAAACATGAAATTGATAATTACGGAATTGCTAATTTTAATGAAAAATGTAAGGCTTCCGTTTTGAAATATACAGCCGAATGGCAGCAGACAATTACCCGCATGGGCCGCTGGGTTGATTTTGAAAACGACTATAAAACCATGAATCCTGATTACATGGAATCAATCTGGTGGGTTGCAAAATCATTGTGGGATAAAGGTTTGATTTATGAAGGAAAATACATCCTTCCTTATTGTCCGCGCTGTTCTACAGTTCTTTCAACACATGAACTGGCACAGGGCTATAAAGACGTTCAGGATCAGACAGTTACAGTCCGCTTTAAGATTACAAAAGCTCCGGATGCAATAAATGATTCAGACATGGCAAACGGAAAAACATATTTCCTTGCATGGACTACAACTCCATGGACATTGCCGAGCAATCTTGGTCTTTGTATGGGACCTGAAATTGACTATGTAAAGATTCGTGATAAGGAATCCGGTGATTATTACATTTTTGCAGAAGCACGTTTAAGTTCATATTATAAAAGCGAAGATGACTACGAAATTATCTATCGTCATAAAGGAAAAGAATTTATTGGTGCTGAATACGAACCGTTATTCCCGTATTTTGCAAATCTTGCCGACCCTAAAGTCTGCGAAGAACAGTCAAATCAGAAATGCGAAAAAGGTGCATTCCGCATGTTCAATGCTGAATACGTTTCTACAGAAGACGGTACCGGTATTGTTCATATTGCACCTGCATTTGGTGAAGAAGATAATAAGGTATTCCGCGGAACTGGAGTTCCTAATGTTGAACCAATTGATGCTGAATGTAAATTTACAAAAGAAGTTTATGACTATGAAGGTCGTTTTGTAAAAGACTGCGATAAAGATATTATGAAGCGCCTTAAGGAAGAGGGTAAGCTTGTAAAACGTGATTCTATCGTTCACTCTTATCCGCACTGCTGGCGCTGTTCTTCTCCTTTGATTTACCGCGGAATCGGCAGCTGGTTTGTAAAGGTAGCGGATTTCCATGATAAACTTCTTAAGGCAAATTCTCAGATTAACTGGCAGCCGAACCACATAAAGGAAGGCCGCTTCGGTAAATGGCTTGCCGGTGCACGCGACTGGGCTGTAAGCCGCAACCGCTACTGGGGAAACCCGATTCCAATCTGGAAATGTGATAATGTAGACTGCAAGCATACACTTTGTGTTGGAAGCCGCCAGGAATTAAAGGATTTAAGCGGAGTTTATCCGGAAGATTTACATAAACAGTATGTAGATAAAATTACAATTAAGTGTCCTAAGTGCGGCGGTATAATGCACAGAATTCCGGAAGTTTTTGACTGCTGGTTTGAATCAGGCAGCATGCCTTATGCACAGAATCACTATCCTTTTGAAAATAAAGAATTCTTTGAAAAACACTTCCCGGCTGATTTTATTTCCGAAGGTCTTGATCAGACACGCGGATGGTTCTACACATTAACAGTTCTTGCAGCACAGCTTTTTGATAAGCCTGCATTTAAAAACTGTATTGTAAACGGTCTTGTTCTTGCTTCTGACGGCCGCAAGATGTCTAAGAGTCTTCGCAATTATACAGACCCTGTAGAAGCTATTAAACAGTTTGGCGCAGATGCAATCCGTCTGTTCCTTATGCATTCGTCTGTTGTAAAGGCTGATGATTTAAGATACAGCGATGAAGGTGTACGCGATATTCTTAAGAGCATCATAATTCCTTTGTGGAACAGCTACAGTTTCTTTGTAACTTATGCAAATATTGACGGAATTATGCCGAACGGACACATGTTCGATTCAAAACTTCCTCAGAATCCGCTTGACCGCTGGATTCTTTCTGTTACACAGAAAATGGTAAAAGATGTAACAGAAGCTATGGACAGTTATGATCTTTCAGGTGCAATTGACCCGATTGTTTCGTTTATTGATCAGCTTAATAACTGGTATATCCGCCGCTCCCGCAGACGTTTCTGGAAGAGCGAAAATGATATGGATAAGGCTGAAGCTTACGAAGCTCTGTATATTTCTTTGAAGACATTTACACAGGTTGCAGCTCCGGTAATTCCATTCATTACAGAAGAAATCTGGCTTAACTTAAAGACAGAAGAAGATAAAGAATCTGTTCATCTTTCTGACTATCCTGAATATAACAGTGCTTGGCGCGATGAAGGTCTTGAATTCAAGATGAATACTGTACAGAAGGCAGTTTCTATGGGACGTTCTCTTAGAAACGAATTTAACCTCAAAAACCGTCAGCCGCTTGCAAGTGTTGCACTTGTTACAAGAAATGCCGAAGAAAAAGCAGTTCTTTCTGAAATGGAAGATTCTATTAAGGAAGAACTTAACGTTAAAAAGGTCGTATTCCATGAACGCGAAGATGAACTTGTTGAATACAAGGCTAAGGCAAACTTCCGCGTACTTGGAAAAGAACTTGGCCCGTTGATGAAACAGGCTTCTGTGCAGATTGCTTCTCTTTCACAGGAAGCAATTCAGTCAATTCTGGATGGTTCAAGCCTTGCCTTAGAAGTTGAAGGAAAAACATTTGACCTTACAGCTGATAAAATTATTGTTGACCGCATAGAAAAAGCTGATTTGAAAGTTATAAACGAAGGCACTTTAACAGTCGGGCTTGAAACAAAGATTACAGACGAATTACGCAAAGAAGGTCTTGCCCGTGATTTGGTTCGCGGAATTCAGAACCTGCGTAAGGAATCTGGTCTTGAAGTTACAGACCGCATTAATCTTTCAGTTTCTGGTGACAGTGACTTAAAGGCTGCCTACGAAATGTTTGCTTCTTTCATTTCCGGTGAAACTCTTGCCGTTAAATCTGTATGGAAAGACAGCCTTGACGGAACAAAAGTTGAAGCAGACGATAAAGTTTGGAGCGTAAGCATTGAAAAAGCTTAATTTTTTGAAGGCAGTTCCTGCTGCCTTCTTAATTTTATTCTGTTTTTCTGCATGTAAATCTTTAGAACAGTCAATTCCGGCAGTAGATGCCATGGCTGTTCTTGAAGATGACAGTGCCGTTTATTTTAAAATTCCAGTTGCAAAGCATTCAGAATTTGCAAAAAAACTTCTATGTTCTGCTGTTCCCGGACTTACCGAGGACAATGCAGATTATCTGATTCCAAAAGTAAATACAATGTGCGCAGGTCTTGGCAAAATTGGCGCAAAATCTCTTTCGTCACGTGTACAAGTTTCTGTAGACGGCTACCTTCCACCTATTGCCGTAAATGCAGCCCTTACAGAAAAAAACGGCTGGAAGATGAAAAAATCTTCTGTCAGTGCAAAAATTTCAGGTATAAGCGTGCCGTGTGTTTATTACGAGCGTAAAGATACAGATTTTAAACTTGGGCTTGCTTCCTTAAAGAATGTTGTTTTTGCAAAAGATATTGATCCGCTTTTGAAACATTACAGTGCTCAGCTGGATTCCCTTTATGAAAATGGAACTGTTTTACAGCCTGAAAAGAACTGGACAAATTCAACTTATAACTGGATGGCCAGCGCAAGCGATGATATACGTTTTTGCGTACTTTATCCGCAGGCATTTATAAAAAATCTTCTTGGTGTAGAACTGAATTTTGCCATTGCAAATGCGCGCGGAACGTTTATAGAAAAAGAAGATGATTTTATTTTATCGATAGAAATTGAATTCCAGAATAATCTTGTAGTGAATGCAGCAAAAGCATTTCTATCGTTATATTATGGAAAGTCGGTTTCTTTTGAAACATCAGCTAATGTACTGAAAGTTGCCAACATAAGTTTAAGTCAGGAAAAAGTCTTAAATCTTATAAGTGGTAATATAAAATAGATTGCAGGTTTTATTTAAAATCTGACCAGCAGGGAGGAAAATATGGGTACTAATATGTCATTGGATAAAATTATTCTTAAAGCTGAAGATCTTGACGGCTATCTTACACGGCAGGATAAACAGGATTTGGATAAACTTGAAAACATGTACAAAGATACAATGCAGTTTTTCCAGCCTGAAAACAAGGAAAAGATAATCGAAGGTTTTGATAAAATGGGGCATGTGATGCAGGAAATCTGTGCATCGCACCCGGATATTCAGGTTTATTCTTTTGTAACAGAGGAAGGTGCCCATGCAGAAGCTTCCCGCGTTATTGCAAAACTTCGTGACATAAATACAACTCATCAGGAATTTATCTATTATAGTCAGCGTGCCTATGAAATGCTTTTTAGAATGGCATATACTGACCAGCATACGGATGAAAAAAATTACATTACAGTAAAAACTCCGGTTTCCGTACCTGTACAGAATTTTGCAGTTCATAAGATTCCTAATATCGATGCAAAAATTGAAAATTCCGTTATGTGTGTAATGCTTCGTGGAGCCTTGCTTCCAAGTATGATTATGTCAAAGGAAATTGAAGAGTATTCTTCACATAAATATGTTACTCCGTTTGCATTGTTCAAAATTAACCGCGATGATACAAAGAAAGAAAGCAACATGGAATATGTGCTTAACCTTAAAAATTCTTTCTTTAATCTTGAACAGCTTGACGGAAAAGACTTGATTTTTGCTGACCCAATGAATGCAACCGGAGGTTCTCTTGTTACTGTTGTGCGCTATTTACAGTCACAGGGAGTAAAACCACGCTCAATTAAATTTTTCAATGTTATTTCAGCACTTAAAGGTTCAATCCGTGTAACTCGTGCTCTTGAAAACTGTACATGCTATACGCTCTGGATTGACCCTGTACTTAACTCAAAAGCATATATTATGCCGGGGCTTGGCGATGCAGGAGATCGTTTGAACGGCTGCGACAGCCACGATTCACCAAGAAATATCATTCAGCTGATTGCAGATTACGGCAGCAATATTTCAGGTTTGTACCGCTCTCAGCTTTACAAAATTGAACATACGGTTTTAGGCCGATAGTTTAGGAAAATCAGGCTGCCTGTTTTTTATTGAGTAGGCAGCCTTTCTTTTTATTATGAAAAATGTTTTATTTTTTGCTGTTATAGTTTTTTCTCTTTTTTCATGTAAGACTGCAAATCAGATTCTAGTGCCAAATGAATTAAATGTTCATCGCAAGAATATTGCAAAAGAATATTATAACATTGCAGAGGCATATTCTGATTTAAAAAAATATGATAAGGCAATTTCTTATTATAAACTTTCCATGAGGGATTCAAACTTATACAGCGCCGCTTACTATAAACTTGGAAGAACTTATGTGCTTACTGAAAAATATAGCGAAGCGGAAAAAGTTTTTGTTGACTTATTAAAATCTGATGAAGAAAATCAGACTTTTAAAATAAGTCTTGCGTATATTTACGGAAAAACCGGAAAATATGAAAAAGCCTGCGGTCTTTATTCTTCCTTACTGGAAACTAATCCTGATGATTCTACTATTTTACAGAATTATATCTACATTTTGATTGCGCAGGATAATTTTACTGAAGCAGAAACTCAGTTTCTTATCTTAAAGCAGAAATTCCCTGAATTAAAAGAGTTAGAAGAAATTCAAAAACTTATTTATAAAAATTTAGACAAAGATTCTAATTGACCGGACAATCGTAACAATCGCAGGCACAGATATACAGGTCACTTTTACCTGACCTGTATTTTAATTTTTATACTAATCGCTTGTTTCTGCCATGAATTTTCTGTATTTATCAGGATTAACTCTGAAAGCTACAATAGGTGAGTCTAAATCACTTTCTGCATGGCGTTCTGCCTGTTCAGCTTCCGTAATAAGCCTGTCTGCACTTAAAAGCCTTAGCGATTTTGAAGAAATTCCGATTACAGGAATTTGATTTATGCCTTTTTCATTCAGTTTTTCTACAAGCGAATTATGGAAGGTTTCTGCCTGCGAAAGAGCAAAATCAAGATTTTCAACTTCCTGAATAACTGCAAAACCATCTGAATAGAAATCAAAAATCTTATCTTCTTCTTCAAACTGTTTTACAAGCAGTGCATGAATCGTTTCTTTTAAATCCGAAGTAAACGGAGTATTCGGAACCCTTATTATGTACAAGGCCAAATCTTTTGCGTCTGAAGAAGAATTTATAAGTTCTTCATTCAGCTTTGAAGAAAGACTTGTTTCATATAATGAAGATTCTGCTGTATTCGTATTTGATGCTGTTTGTAAAGCCACTTCTTCAATTTCATTCTGTTTTTCAAGTGCAGGTTCTGTCGGGGTTGAAGTTAAAGGTTCACTTATTGCTGGCTTGTTCGTTACAGATTCAGGCGTTACAGGTTCTTTCTGGGAAAGTTCTGTTTCGATAGAAGTAGGGGCGGCAGAAACACTCTGTACCGGCACAACATTCTGTACAGGTACAACATTCTGGCCTTTCTGTTCTGTTTGCTCTGGTTCGATAACAGGCTGCGTCTGGCTCTGAATTGACGCAGAAACAGACTGTTCACTTGTTTTGGGTTCTTCATCTGCGCTTACCGCAGTTTTTTCTGACTGATTATCTACACTTTGTTCGGTTTGTAACTGATAGAATTCATCATCTTCTATATCTGAAGGTTCCGTATCTTTATCACAAAGATAAAGATATAGCAGCATGATTGCAATTGTTAATGTTCCGATAAGTATGATAAAGAAAGCAATACGCGCATGATTAAAAATAACTTCCGGAGAAACAAGATAGAAAGAAACTCCTAACGTAAGTGTCCCGTCCGGTGATTCTATTTTTGAAGTATAGTTTTTAATCAAAGGAGATGCTTCGTTTGCAGGAACTGCCGGGAATTCATATAATTTTATTCCGTTGTATTCAATCTTGAATGCAGAAATATTTTCCTGGCTTGCAACAATATTTATGAAATTCGGAATAAAGCTTTTGTCTTCAACAGGAATTCTTGAAGAAAGGTCTGAAAGCTTTCTTGAAATTGTTGAGTAAACTACAGGAGCATTTTTTGAATTAGTTCTGTATGCGGTTGAAATTGCAAAAATCAGGTTGCAAACTGTAAGTATAAATATAATCGTAATAATAAAGGAAACTATTCCTACTTTTTTATTTTTCATATAAAAAATTATACCGTAAGACTGCCGACTGTGCAAGTTTTAATAATTGTCTTAAATTTAAATTTTGAACATTAGAGTTTTTCCTGAGGCTTGCAACATAGGGAAGAAGGGCAATACATTCAGGTGATTTTTCATCTATCTCTTTATTAAACTTTTTTATGAAGGTTTTAAACGAAAAGTTATCTGGATTTTGAATCTTAATGCTTTTGATTTTTGAAAGTGTTGTATCAGGCGATTCATTTTTTAAAAGATTCTGTTCTTTCCAGCTTTCAAAAGTTTTTCTGTACGATTGTAAAACTTCTGTTGTGTATGCTTTTCCGGTGCCGGATGTTTCTTTATTTTCAACAGGAATGAGTGGTGTTCTGTACATTAGCTTTGTATATTGCATAAGGGAAGGATTAAGTCTGTCAGAAATTGTATTAAAATTCTGATCTAAGTAAGTTCCTTTTGTGTAAGGTTTTCCAAATCTGTAGCTGAAATCAGCTCCGAACGTTTTTATGGCAGAAAATCCTGCTTTTAATGCAAAATCGCATGCTGCAATCGTAACAGTGCCGGCACCGGAATCAAGCTGTAAAAAATCTCCTGCCAGTGCAGAAAGCGGGTGTGCATTTTTTACGAATAATATTTTACCGCCTTTTGAATAAACACTTCTTACGGCAGCTGTGTTTGCGCACAGGTCAAAAACAAACAGGGGCTGAGCAGATATAGAATCTTTTCGTGAATGCATAAAATGTGTATGTGAAATATTCTGCCCGTCAATTGAAACAACTGCATCAGGATTTA
>JAEEGK010014760.1_pt1 | contig 17411 bp, 17 predicted proteins | sample 8958771 | NCBI WGS metagenome assembly JAEEGK01 (sample SAMN16246547, study PRJNA631951) | gut metagenome | biome: gut microbiome; feature: rumen; material: SC-attached | host: Bos | place: Iran: Karaj | collected 2018-10
TTTGCGGAAAGTGTACTTGACCGCTACATACTTACACATTTGCCCTTGCCATTCACGCAAGCACTTGCGCTGAATACCATTGACAAAAATCAGTTTCTCACCTTCTTGCAGTCCACCGCCTTTGATGTAGCAATGTGCCGCAATGTGGATGTTCCACTTCTCACTTCCGGGCATACACCCGCTCATCGAAAGTACTGCTGCGAGTACCAGTCCGATAATAAAAATTTTCTTTGTCATAATAGTGTTTTTTGAGTTGTTAAATCTTTCAAAATCTGGTGCAAAGTTACTACAAAAACCCATTTATATCCAAATTTTGCGATTTATATTTACAATGCGTAAGTTGCTGAAATATAGGAGGATGGAGAAAGAAAAGTTTATATGTGGGCTTGAGAGGTTTATATGAATTGATGAAGTTGGGGCATTTTGTGGAATAATAGATGTTTTAGGAACAAAGAATAGTTCATGAAGTATCATATTTTAATAAAATCTTATAAAAATTTCGAAAAATCGCAAAATTATTTGCATATATCAAAAAAAAGTTGTACCTTTGCACCCGATTTTGAAACATAATAATTATGGAAGTATATTTTAGCGATGAAACGATAGCTGAGGTGGCACAAACAGATCACCCGACGAGTCGTCAGTATCGTAATCTTCCATCCAATGTAATCAGGGCATTTCATAAGGCTATTCTTTATTTCCAAAAAGCCAAAGATATTAACGAGATAAAGAGGATAAATGGTCTAAGATATGAAGCCTTAAAAGGCGATTTAAAAGGAAAAAACAGTATTCGATTGAATGATCAATATCGCGCCATCTTAACGGAGGATAAAGATGGAGTAATTATATTAAGTGTAACATTTGAAAAAATCACTAATCATTATGTCTAACAATGCCAGAATCAACGCTAATGAGTTGAATCTGCGATATGCTATTCCGGTGGGAGAGTTTATCAAAGACGAAATGAGTTTTCGTGGAGTGAGCCAAACGGAGATGGCTCTGTTAATGGGAATAGAACTCCCTAAGTTTAATAAAATTCTAAATGGCACACAGCGACTTACTGCAGATGTCGCTTTGAAAATTGAAGAGGTTTGGGGAATTCCTGCTCATATTTATTTGGATATACAATCCCAATATGAGATTGATAAAGAAAAACTTGCAGAAGAAGAGGATTTCTACAAATTCAGTTTTGAGATGATAGACAATCTGCAATATGCTTCGCAATCGTCCTTTAATTTTGCGAATGATTACAATAAATACGATAATTTTTATTTAAAAGCTGCATAAATGAAAAAGCAAGAAGCACAATTCCGATTTATAGACTTTAAGGTGATTAAGTCTATTTATCAAATAGATGTTCCTAAATTCAAGCAAGGAGGGAAACTGGACGTAAACTTTAAATTCCCTGCTGAATTGGATTATGCGCAAGGGCAACCAATAGCTTTCCCGATGGAAGTCCTTATTGAAAATGAGGACAAATCACTTCGAATCCAAGTTGGTATTATTGGTGTCTTTGAATCGGATGTAGATATAACCAAGGAGAAATCATTTATTGAAGTGAGTGCTCCTGCGATTATATTCCCATATATTCGAGCATATGTGTCTAATCTAACTAGCATGTCAGGTATTCAGCCAATATTGCTGCCTACCTATAACATGACGAAGAATGTGTAAGAAGAGTATTTGAACTATTGCTGTTGCCATGTTAATCTTCACACACGCAATCAATTAGTGCCTTTCGGGGCACTTTTTTGTAAAAAATGCAAAATAACTTCATACTATTGATTACATGCGAATTTGCAGTGTAAAGTATATGAAGCGATATGACAAATAGTAATAAATTGTAAAGGTTTTGCAAAAGATGAGGATACTAATTATTGGAGCCAGTTCCGGCATCGGTAGAGAACTTGCCATACAATATGCAACTAAAGGAAATGAAGTGATTGCGATTGCACGTCGCAAACCATTACTTTGTGAACTTTCTCAATATTCATCAAACATACAAATAGCACAATGTGATATATCGAACATAGAAGAAACAAAAACACTTCTATCGACGATTTTCAAAGGAACCATTCATTTAGCTATTATATGTTCGGGAATAGGAGATTTTAATTCAGAACTTGATTTTGCAATAGAGAAACAAACCATTGATATTAATATCGTTGGTTGGACGATTTGTGTTGATACAATATACAAGAAGTTTAAAGAGCAATCAAGTGGACATTTGGTAATACTCAGTTCTTGTGGTGGTCTCCGAGGCGAACCTTTGGCTCCTGCATATTCTGCATCTAAAGCATATCAAATAAATTATATAGAAGCGTTATGCAAAAAAGCTTACCAAAGCAAATTGCCGATTCACATAACTGATATTCGACCCGGATTAGTTAATACAAGGATGGCCAAAGGTAGTGGCTTATTCTGGGTCATGCCAACTGAAAAAGCAGCAAAACAAATTATTAATGCCATAGCCAAGAAGAAACATGTCGCTATCGTAACTAAACGGTGGAGAATTATACATTGGATTATGCGACATCTTCCTCTCTCTTTATATATCAGGATGTAATTGATTTATATATACTATTCCTAAACCATTGAAATATAGTATGTTCGCAGAAGAAAAGTTTATATGCGTGCGTTTTGCTTTGCATAATTCGTAAAAAAGCAGTATCTTTGCAGAAAATTTCAAGAATGAAGATGAAAAGCAAGTTCTTAATAGGACTGATAGGAGCGATGGCTCTTTGCCTCATGGTGAGCTGCAGTGTGCGGAGGGATAGGGGACGGATTGATACTGCGGAAGAGTTATTATATAGCAGCAGGGATACCGCAGAGTTGCTGATTCGACAAGTCGAGCGTCTTGAACGGTTGGACGATGAGCATTTGGCTAAGTATTGGTTCGTTATTTGCGACCTACATGCCAATTCCATGCAATCGCTGTCCGAGGATTCCATGATTTGTTGGGCGTCTGAGTATTATCGCACGCAATGGGAAGAAGAGCACGGAGATGCACGCCATATGATATTGTCCGGATTGGATGAGGCGATGTATTTCTGGTGGAACGGTGACAAAGCGCGGACACAGGAAGTGCTGCAACGGCAAAAGAAATATGCCGACGAGGTAGCGGAACAATCAGGAGAACATCTATGGCAAGTGATCGTACTGCGCGTGTCGGCGGAGATAGCCATGCGCGATTATGATTACGAACATGTGCGCGAATACACGGAGACGCTCATCGGTCTGGATAACGGTAAGGCGATTCATCTGGACGAAGTGGAGCGCGTGTATAATGCGTTGGCGATTGTCTATTTCTCGCTCGGCGAATATGACAAGATGGAGAAGTGCTTTGAGAAAGCGATTGCACAAGCTGCGGACTCAGCGTTTATTGTCAATGTGGTTCGCCGTAATTATGCTGACCTGTTAGGCGAAATAGGACAAACTGACCGTGCTATCCGAATGCAGGAAGTATTGACGAAGCAGTACCGTGCGGCTGGCAATTGGTTGCAGGTGGAGAGTCTTTATTCGCTCTCGCGTCTGTGGTTGAACAAAGGCGACAAACAGCGTGCTGAGCGGTATATGCGTGAGGCGGAAGAACTGTTCGCCGGTTACAAGGAGTCGGAGGAGTTCGACCCGGCTACAGAGGCATCGTTGTTGGCGCATAGGCAAGTGTTAGAATATGCCGAGAACGGGAAATACCATATCATGGACTTGGTGCAGTTCCATAATCGCTGGTCGGAGACGGACTATGTGCGTTACCGCGTAGCGGAAGCCAAAGAGCGTTCTATCCGTGACTTGCGTGAACGTAATCTGTACCTGACCATCAGCCGCCAACGGCAGATGATTGTGATAATTATGCTGTTCTTTGTAACTTTGGGCGGAATCCTACTGTTCGTCTATCTGTATCGCCGCCGTCAACGGCTGCTTTTGGAGAAAGAGGAAGAAATTGAGACCCTGCGTAACATGTTGGCGTCAGCAGATAAACCGGACGACCGGTTTAGAACCGGAGCAAGCCAGCCTGCGGATGGGAATGTGCGCAAACTGATGTTGCAGCAATTGGGTGTCATCAAAACGATTGCCGGAACACCCACCGAAGCCAACCAACAACTGCTTGCGCGTCTCATGGCATTGAACGAGGAAACCGCCAATGCCCTCATCGACTGGCAAAGCATTTACCAAACCATCGATTTGGTGTATGACGGCTTCTATACACGTCTTAGGGACAAATACAAAGATGTGTTGAACGAGAAGGAACTGCAACTCTGCTGTTTGCTCAAAGCCGATTTCTCCACCAAGGAGATCAACATGCTCACTCGTCAAAGTCTCCAAACCATCTACCAACGTAAGACCCAAGTCCGTCAGAAACTTTCCCTTGCCGAAGCCGAAGACATCACAACTGCGATAATCTAATTAGAGCATAAAAAAATCCCATACACCTTATATTACCACACGCGCGCTACGCGCACGGAGGGAGCAGAGAGAGAGCGCATCTTACCAATTGCTCAGGTCGTTCGTTATGACGTTGAGGAGGAAGTACGTTGCAGATCCCAGGTGCGTGCCGGTTAGCGAGGTGGTGTCGATGACGGCGTTTTGAACTCCTTGGTTCACCAGCCATTGATACATCCTTTTCGAGTTCTCCGGCGCTACGATATCGTCGTTGAGGGAGTGGTAGAGCTTGACATCCGTATCGGCATCAGGCGTCCAATCGCCGGTGAATCGCATCCTGTCCACATAGCTGAGTACATACTGCATTTCTGCCGAAGTAGAATCGCAGTACGCGGGTTTGATATAGTTGGCTATACTGTCTGTCCCAAGCAGATCCGTGAACTCGCTCAGACTGAATTTCTTGGACACGATCCAGCTCTTCACATTCGACGCCAGCGGCTCGAGGAACACGTCTTTGTCGTTGATTCCGAGGTGATACAGATCGTTGACTGTGATCAGCGTCATCGGCAACACAGCCGGCATACCAATCTTCTGCCAATCGATGAACTGGCGGAAGGTGAGTCGTAGGTCGTACGGTCCGGCACCGGCTATAGTCTTCGTGAAATGGACGCGTCCGCGGTACTCGGTCTGCGAGAGTTTGAGCGCCGCCATGGCTGTCTGTCCGCCTTGCGAATAACCGTAGTTCAGAAGCGAGTCTCCTAAGTTATATCCCTGCTTGGTCAACCATTCGCGTGCCGCCAGCAGCGCGTCCAGAGAGGCTCGTGCATTCGCCTCGGCGAAGCAGTAGGCTTGTATACGTTCTCCTGTCGCGCCAAAGCCCTCGTAGTCGGCTGCCACCACTGCCATACCTTTGCTCATACCTGCGGACTGTAAGTCGAACACTTCACCCGCACTCGGAGCCTCATCCGATCGCAGAATGGTATAATGGCTGTACATCGCCATCTTGCCGATATACTTGCTCGATTTCTGAGCCGGAGAGAGATACAGCACCGCTGACATCACGCAGGGCTTACCGGCATGATCGACGGTAGGATAGGTGTACATATAGTCGAAATGGCTCCCATTATCCACGCTGTCGAACACCTGCAACCCCCTGTCCGGCTTGACAAACGTGATACTGTCCGGATCTTCTATCAGCGCATGACCGTTCTTCCACACGTAGGTCTGCGCACTTGCGCTCATCGCTGCGAATAGCAGCATTATGGTATATATTCGTCTCATAATTTTTATATCTTCAATCTCCAATTTCCAATCCGAAAATGTTGTATATTTTCCCCTCTCGGCGGATAAAGAGTTGTCCGTCCTTAATAAACTTCTCACTCTTCACATTTACCCCGTCACTCTTACCTTCATCCAGCCCTTCAGGAGCACTGCTTTCGTCGAACAGAATGCTTTGGTAATCGTACTTGTACATGGGCGTCTGAGCGCCGTCTGTGGCCGAAATGAGCATGATGCTATCCTGGGAAAAGACCACTTTCTGCAGGCTGTTCAGCGCCACTTCGCGCTCTTCTCCGGCGACCGGCACAAACCGCATTACGCGGATCGTTTCCGCATGCAAACCCATCGCCAGGATGCCACTCACCATCCCTATAAATAGTTTTCTATTCATCCTATCTACCGAAATTTTTGGCAAATTTACTACATTTTTTTTGAATGCGCAAGAAAAGAGCAGATTTTTTTGCATATGTCAAAAAAAAGCTGTATCTTTGCCAACCGGAAAGCGTGCAAAGCATATGAAAGTATTGTTAGTTAATGGTTCGCCGCGGAGGAGCGGGAATACGTATCTGGCGCTGAAAGAAGCGGCACAGGAGTTGGAAAAAAACGGCATCGAGACCGAGATTGTGGGTGTCGGAACAAAGCCGGTGCGCGGTTGTATCGCATGCTCGACGTGTAAGACGAAGGGCAATAATCAATGCGTTTTTGGCGACGATATTTGCAACGAGGTGAGCGCAAAGATGGCTTCGTGCGACGGACTCATCGTGGGTTCGCCGGTTTATTACGGTCAGCCGAACGGAACCGTTATTGCGCTGATACAGCGCATGTTATACTCGAATGGCGCGGCGTTCAACGGCAAGCCGGTAGCAGGTGTAGCGGTATGTCGCAGAGGAGGAGCAACCGCTGCGCTGCAGACGCTGAATATGCCATTTCAGTTGCTTAATATGCCGATTGTGACGAGTCAGTACTGGAATATCGTTTATGGTCGGTTGGAAGGTGAAGCGGCACTCGATGCTGAAGGCATGCAGACGATGCGGTCGTTAGCGAAAAACATGGCGTACCTGTTACGCGCGACGGAAGGTCAGCCCAAGCCCGAATACGAGCCGCGACAGGCCATGCATTTTATACGGTAATCCAAACACAAACAAGTTAAAACCAGCGTCGATCTCATCAGAGACCGGCGTTTTTGGTATAAAAATGTACAAAAAGCGCGAAAATTTGGCATAAAATTTGCTCAATTTAAAAAAAAGTTGTATCTTTGCACGCTAAAATGCGCGTAATGCATATGTGCGTGCGTATAGTCGCTACCGCGCGCGTATGAAAAAACGAACAAAAACAACAAAAAATATACGTATATGAAATTTAATGTTTCGAGTTCTAAACTCTTTTCGCAATTACAGGCTGTAAGCCGCGTGATTAACAGCAAGAATGCGTTGCCGATCCTGGACGACGTGCTCTTTGAGCTGTCCGGTAATGAACTGAAATTGACCGCTTCGGACGGTGAGACCACGATCCGTACGGCCGTTGAGGTGGAGAATGTAGAAGGTGCAGGTAAAGTGGCTTCTGCTGCCAAGCTGTTGTTGGAGACTCTCAAGGAGTTCTCGGAGCAACCGCTGTCTTTCACGATCGATGAGAACAATTTCGCAGTCAGCATGGTTAGCCAGAACGGTACGTACTCGTTCGTAGGTGTGAACGGCAACGAGTATCCGGAGATGCCGGGTGCTGAGGCAGAGGCTCAGACCGTAGCTATGCCGGCAAAGGTGCTGCAGACGGCTATCGAGAAGACCATCTTCTGTACGGCAGACGATGAACTCCGTCCGGTGATGAACGGTGTGTTTGTGGACATCGCAGCAGACAAGGTAACGATGGTAGCTACGGATGCACACCGTCTGGTTCGTTACATCAATACGAGTGTGGCTGCTGGTATCGCGGCTAACTTCATCCTGCCGAAGAAACCGGCTAACCTCCTCAAGAACCTGCTGGCTAAAGAGGAAGAGGATGTGAAGGTAGTCTTCGGTGCTAAGAACGCCCGTTTCGAGTTCGGCAACACGATCGTCGTTTGCCGTCAGATCGAGGGTCGCTTCCCGAACTACAACGCCGTTATCCCGCAGGCTAACCAAAATATCGTGACCGCAGACCGTCAGACCTTGATCAACGCCTGCAAGCGTGTGGCTGTGTTCGCGAACAACGGTACGGCTCAACTGCGCCTCGCTATCAGCGAGAACCAGATCAAGATCAGCGCACAGGATATCGACTTCTCGACCAGCGCTGAGGAGACCATCAGCTGCAGCTATAACGGCACGCCGATGGCGATCGGTTTCAAGGCTCCGTTCCTCATCGATCTGTTGAGTTCTATCGCTTCGGATGACGTGCTGCTCAAGCTTGCTGATCCCGCTCGTGCAGGTCTGATCCTGCCGGCAGAGAACGAGGAGAATGAGGACGTGCTGATGCTGTTGATGCCGATGCTCTTAAACGACTAAGGATTAACGATTATCGATTTTCGATATGAACCTCCGTTCATTGACAGCGCAAGAGATTGCGCAATTGGAACAACAGGGCTGCAAAGCGACCGACTGGTCCGAGGTGGAAGTGGCTGAGGCGTTTGATGCACGTTACGTGCGTCATACCAATTTCTCGGGTCACAACCGTCTGGGCGTGTATGGCAAGGAGATAGAGTTGCCGGGTGGCATCAAGATCCACACCGGTATTTATCACGCCATGCTGCATAACTGCGAAGTGGGCAACGAAGCGCACCTGTACAATATCCATAACTACATCGCCAACTACCGTATCGGTAACAACACCTGCATCGAGAACGTCAATGCGATCCTCGTGGACGGCAAGACGACTTTCGGTAACGGCGTGCGCGTGCCGGTGATGAACGAAGGCGGCGGTCGCGAGATACCGATCTTCAACGAACTGAGTGCGAGTCTGGCGTATGTGCTGACGCTCTATCGTCACCGCCCGAAGATGATTCATCAGCTCGAGCAGATGATCGATGCCTATGCCGAGGCGCAGGCTTCAGAGGTAGGTTATATCGGCGATAACGTGCGTATCCTCAACTGCGGTAGTATCAAGAACGTCAAGATCGGTGACTACGCCGAACTGACGGGCGTGAGCCGTTTGAAGAACGGTACGATCAACTCGAACGAGTATGCTCCGGTGCATCTGGGCAGCGGTGTCAAGTGTACGGATTTCATTATCTCTTCGGGCGTGGAGATCGGCGACTCGACACTGGTGGACAAGTGCTTCGTGGGACAGGGTTGTATCTTCGATAAACACTACTCGGCGGGCGAGAGCTTGTTCTTCTCGAACTGCCAAGGCATGCACGGCGAGGCCTGCGCTATCTTCGCAGGTCCTTATACCGTGACCCATCATAAATCGACGCTGCTCATCGCCGGTATGTTCTCGTTCATGAACGCCGGTTCGGGTAGTAACCAGTCGAATCATATGTACAAACTCGGTCCGATCCATCAGGGTATCGCCGAGCGCGGCTCGAAGACGACGAGCGACAGTTATCTGCTCTGGCCGTCCAAGATCGGTGCGTTCAGCCTCGTGATGGGTCGTCATACGCATCATGCGGACACGTCCGATCTGCCGTTCTCGTACTTGATCGAGAACCAGTCGGAGAGTTATCTCGTACCGGGCGCTAACCTGCGTACGGTAGGTACGATCCGTGATGCGCAGAAATGGCCGAAACGTGACAACCGTAAGGATCCGCATAAGCTCGACCAGATCAATTTCAACCTACTGAGCCCGTACACGGTACAGAAGATGTGGCGCGGACGCGAGGTGCTGAACGAACTCGTAGCACTGAGCGGCGAGAACACGGAGGTCTTCGGTTATCGCAATTGCAAGATCCGTAACACCTCGCTCAAGCACGGTCTCGAACTCTATACGATTGGTATCCAGAAATTCCTCGGTAACAGCCTCATCAGTCGTCTCGAGAAGAGCGAGTGGCATACCTTGGACGAGGTGCGTAAGGCCCTGCGTCCGGACAGCGAGATAGGTCTGGGATCCTGGGTCGATCTGGCCGGACTGATTGCGCCGCGTAGCGAAGTGAGTCGTCTGGCGGATGATATCGAAGCCGGTAAATTGAGCCTCGTGGCTATCCAGGAACGTCTCGTGACGATGCATGCGAACTACTACTCATACGAGTGGTCGTGGGCACTGGAGCACCTCGAGCAGGTATGGGGCTGCAGCGTCGAAGAAGTGACGCTCGAGCAGATCCGCCGTACTGTCATCGAATGGCAAGAAGCCGTCGTGGGCTTGGACCGCATGGTCTATAACGATGCCCGCAAGGAGTTCGACCTCAACAGTCAGACCGGTTTCGGCGTGGACGGTGACCGCTCGCAAGCACAGGCAGACTTCGAAGAAGTACGTGGCTCGTTCGAGTCCAACTCCTTCGTCAAAGCCGTGCTCGAACATATAGAAACCAAGACGAATCTGGGCGATAAAGTGCTCGCTCAATTGGAACAAGTACGATGAAAGGAACAGTAACCATATTAGGCTGCGGCAGTGCCAAGCCGACGAAGACCACTTCGCCTTCGTCGCAGTTGGTGAACCTGCACGATAAGTATTTCCTTGTCGATTGCGGTGAGGGAACGTTGTTGACGATGCAGAAGCTGGGTGTGCACACCTCGCGGCTGTATAACATCTTCATCTCCCACCTGCACGGGGATCATTGCTTCGGCCTGATCGGTTTACTGACCACGCTCGGTATGCTCAAACGTACGCAACCGATGCATATCTACGCGTATAAGGATCTGGAGAAACTGCTGACGCCGCTGCTGGAGTACCATGCCAACGACCGGCAGTACGAGATCATCTTCCACGCCATCAATCCCCGCAAGAACGAGGTGATCTACGAGGATAACAACGTCACCGTAGAGACCATTCCGCTCAAGCATAGCGTACCCACCTGCGGCTTCCTCTTCAAGGAGTCGCAACGGGTGCAGAAAGAAGATGGTTCGTTCGAGCGCCAGGTGCGTAAGGCGTATGCCTACTGCTCGGATACGATGTACAGCGAGAAGATCCTCCCGATCATCGAAGGGGTAGGTACGCTCTATCATGAGTCCACTTTTTTGGAGTCGATGAGTGCGCGCAGCAAAGAGGTGCAGCACTCCACCGCCGCACAAGCCGCTACGATCGCACAAAAGGCGAATGCCGGGAAGTTGATCTTAGGGCACTACAGTGCGCGGGTGGAAGATCACAATCTCTTCCTGCAAGAAGCCAAACCGCTATTTGACAACACCGTTTTGGCGGAAGAGAATTTGACATTTGATATTTGATAATAGATGGCCAAGTCAACGATACAATATGTATGCTCGTCCTGCGGCGCGAAAGCCCCGCAGATGCTCGGTCGCTGTCCGGTTTGCGGAGAGTGGGGGACGTACGAAGAGGAAGTTGTCACTTCCTCCAAGGTAAGAGGTGAGAGGTTAGAGGTTAGAGGTATATCAACCGGCAAACCCCAGCGCTTACAAGACGTGCAGGCATCGCACGAGATCCGTATCGACATGCATAACGGCGAGTTGAACCGCGTGTTAGGCGGCGGACTGGTACCGGGTAGTCTGGTGTTGTTGGGTGGTGAACCGGGTATCGGCAAATCGACGCTGGCACTTCAGGTGCTGATGCAGCAAGGTGAACGCAAGACCTTCTACGCCTCGGGTGAAGAATCGGCGCAGCAGTTGAAGTTACGTGCCGAACGACTCGCCGGCAATGCCGAGAACCTCTATATATCCGCCGAGACCTCGCTGGAGCGTATCCTTGAGCAGGTCAAAGAACTCGAACCCGAGATCGTGGTAATCGACTCGATCCAGACCATCGGTACGGACGCCATCGATGCGACCATCGGTTCGTTGAGCCAAGTGCGCGAGTGCGCGGCACGAATCCTGGAGTTCGCCAAGACGCGGAACGTCCCGTTCTTCATCATCGGACATATCAACAAAGAGGGTTCGCTGGCAGGTCCCAAAGTGCTGGAGCATATCGTGGATACGGTGCTGCAGTTCGAGGGCGATCAGCATAACATGTACCGCATTCTGCGGGCACAGAAGAACCGCTTCGGTTCGACCTCCGAGTTGGGTATCTACGAGATGCGTCAGGATGGCCTGCGCGAGGTGACGAACCCGTCGGAACTGCTGCTCTCGACCTCACGCGAAGGACTGAGCGGTATCGCGATTGCTGCGGCTGTTGAAGGGGTACGACCGTTCCTGATCGAGGTGCAGGCACTCGTTTCCTCCGCTGCGTACGGAACGCCGCAACGTTCGTCAACGGGTTTTGACGGCCGACGACTCAACATGCTGCTGGCGGTGCTGGAGAAACGTGTGGGCTTTAAGTTGCTGCAGAAAGATGTGTTCCTCAATATAGCCGGCGGACTGCGTGTACAAGATCCGGCGATCGATCTCGCGGTTATCGCTTCGGTGCTCAGCAGTAATATGGACATCCCCTTGGACGCTACGACCTGTTTGTGCGGCGAAGTAGGACTGGCAGGCGAGATACGACCTGTCAACCGCATCGAGCAGCGTATCGCTGAGGCAGAGAAATTAGGCTTCAAACGTATCCTCATTCCCGACGGACAGAAGATCGATAGCAAGCGTTTTAAGATTGAAGTGGTGGCGGTGAAACGCGTCACGGATGCCTTCCGCCTTTTGATAAAAGCCGGGAATTGAAAATTGGAGATTGAAAATTGAAGATTGAGAAATTATACATAATAATCCTTGGTATCCTGTGTACTGTACTCTGTATTCCCCAAATGCAGGCGCAGACGAACGGTCAACCGTACTTGTGTGAACTCGGTGTTCAGGCAGGTTGCGGTTATTACGTAGGCGATGCGGCGGAGCATATCTTCATGGATCCCCGTGAGGCCTACGGCATCCATTTCCGGTATAAGTTCACCAAGCGTTGGGCGCTGCAGGTGAAAGCCTCCGGACAACGTATCACGGGGCATGAGTATGAGTACAAGACCGGTGTGGGCGCCGTGAGACTGGATAGCAAATGGCAGAACCTGTTGGTAAATGTCGATGTGATGGCAGAGTTCAATTTCTTCCGTTTCGGCGACGCCAATCAGTTCGACAAACGAATCAAACCCTACACGCCGTATATCTTCCTGGGTATCGGCGCAGGCATATACGGTGCAGAAGGTTATACGAACGGCAACTTCAACAAAGCCATGGCGTATTTCCCCTTCGGCATCGGCTTCAAATGGAAATTCCATGAGTTTGTGGGACTCAATATTGCTTGGCAGCATAATGTGTATTTCGCGGACAATCTGGAGAACCGGGATAACTTAGCCGACCGTCACGGCTTGAATGGCAGTAACCTCATGAACTGCGATTTGACGGGTATGCTGACGGCAGGACTGGTGTTTGAGTTCGCCCGTGCGAAGAAGGCCTGCCGCATCTGTAATTGGTAAAAAAGAATAACAATGGCATATAAAGAACAAATAGACAAAGCGCGTCTGCCGCGTCACGTAGCCATCATCATGGATGGTAACGGTCGTTGGGCAAAGAAACAAGGTTTGGCGCGTATGTTCGGTCACAAACAAGGTGTGGAGACCGTGCATAACATCACCGTAGCCGCAACGGCGCTCGGCATCGAGTACCTGACGTTATACACCTTCTCTACCGAGAACTGGAATCGTCCGAAAGAGGAAGTGGATGCATTGATGACGCTGCTCGTGGATACGATCGTGAAGGAGACCCCGACGCTGATGAACAACAACGTGCGTCTGCAGACCATCGGCGATATCGACCGACTGCCGGAAGGAACGAAACAGAAATTTCTGGGCTGTATCGCCGAAACGAGTCGCAACACCGGTCTGACGATGGTCATCGCGCTCAGTTATTCGGCGCGCTGGGAGATCACGGAGGCAGTTCGCGAAGCCGTTCGCCGTGCGCAGAACGGTGCGTTACGTGCCGAGGAGGTGAACGAACAACTCGTATCGTCGCTCATGACCACGCGCGAGATGCCCGATCCGGATCTGCTCATCCGTACCAGCGGAGAGTACCGTATCAGCAACTTCCTGCTGTGGCAACTGGCATACAGCGAGCTCTATTTTACCGATTGCTTGTGGCCGGAGTTTACCGAGGAGGAGTTCTATAAAGCTATTGTGGACTATCAGAAACGTGAAAGAAGATTTGGAAAAACCAGTGAACAGATTCATTAATATACTATTGTTTGTGCTCTTCAGTGTCGGGGTGTTCGCCCAGGACATTGAGTACGGCATGACGCGTAAGACCTACGAGATTGCCGGCATTGAGGTGGAAGGAGCGGATAGCTATGAGGACTTTGTGCTCATCGGCTTCTCCGGACTCGCTGTGGGAGATAAGATAGAAGTGCCGGGCGATCAGATCACCAAGGCGATCAAGCGTTTCTGGAAACAGGGACTCTTCTCGAACGTGAAGATCAAAGCCTCGAAATTCGAGGGTAATAAAGTGTGGCTCGTCATTCAGTTGGAGCAACGTCCGCGTATCAGCGAGGTGCGCTACGAAGGACTCAAGAAATCCGAACGGGAGGATGTGGAAGTAAAGGCCGGCATACGTCAGGGTTCGCAGATGACGCCCAACCTCGAAGACCACTGCAAGACCGTCATCAAGAAATACCTCGCCGAGAAAGGATTCCATAACGCCGAGGTACATGTGATTCAGAACAATGATGCGGACCATCCGGGATACGTGAAAGTGCTGATCGGCGTGGATAAGAAAGCCAAGACCAAGGTCGGAAAGATCTACATCACCGGTAACCAGGCCTTGACCCATCGTCAGATCAACAAGGCGATGAAGAAGACCAATGATAACGATATCGTCAATCTCTTCCGTACGAAGAAATTCGTTACGGCCGAATACGAGAAAGACAAGCTGGCGGTGATTGAGAAATATAACGAGTACGGTTATCGCGATGCATATATCGTAGCGGACAGCGTTGTTCCCAACCCCGAAGATCCCAACCGCGTGGATATCTACATGACCATCAGCGAAGGCGATAAGTACTATGTCCGTTCGGTTAAATGGGTAGGTAACACGGTGTATCCGTACGAGTACCTGGATGCGACGCTCGGTGTCAAACCCGGCGATGTCTATAACCTCAAGACTCTCAATGACCGTCTGACGAACGACGACGATGCCGTCAGCAAACTGTATACCGACCGCGGATACCTGTTCTTCAACGTCGAACCCGTGGAGGTCAATGTGGAGAACGACTCGATTGACTTTGAGATGCGTATGTACGAAGGCAAACCCGCCACGATCAACCAGGTCAATATCGTCGGTAACACGCGTGTGTACGAGCATGTCGTTCGCCGTGAGCTCTATACCAAACCCGGACAGCTCTACTCGCAGTCTGATATTATGCGTTCGTTGCGTGAGTTGGCGCAGATGGGGCACTTCGACCAAGAGAAACTCGTGCCGGATATCCAGCCGAACCCTGAAGAGGGAACGGTCGATATCACCTATCAGTTGCAGACCAAATCCTCCGACCAGATTGAGTTCTCGCTCGGTTGGGGTGCTACCGGTCTGGTGGGTTCGATCGGATTGAAGTTCACCAACTTCGCTATCCAGAACCTCTTTAACAAGAAAGCCTATCGCATCGTGCCGCAAGGTGAAGGCCAGACCTTCTCCATCAATGCGCGTACGAACGGTATCTATTATACCTCGGCTTCGATATCGTTCCTGGAGCCGTGGCTCGGCGGTAAGCGTCCGAACAGCTTGAGCGCAAGTATCTACTTCGCGAACCAGACCGGTTACTCGAGCCGTTATCAGAAGGCTTACCAAAACCTCTATAACACGTACTCGAATTATTACTACTACTCCGGCAATAGCAATTACTACCAGCAGTTGGCGGAGAGTGAGGCGGATAAGGACAAGTACCTGCGAACACTCGGTGTGTCGGTGGGATACGGTAAACGTCTGCGCTGGCCGGATGACTATTTCGCATTTTACGGTGAGTTGAGTTATCAGATGTACATGATGAAAGACTGGCCGTATCTGCTTGTCTCCGATGGTACATGCCATAACCTGGCGCTGAACCTGCAGATCAGTCGTTCGTCTATCGATAACCCGATATACACCCGCCGCGGTAGTCAGTTCACTTTGGGCGTGAAAGTGACCCCGCCGTGGTCGCTGTTCAAGAAACAGGATTACGCCAGCATGACCAATAACGAGAAGTACCATCTGATTGAGTATCACAAGTGGAAATTCTCCGGAAAGGTGTTCACGCCGCTCACGCGCGACAGCAAGTTAGTGCTCATGACCCGTGCTGAATTCGGATACGTAGGTCATTATAACAAAGACCTCAAATCGCCGTTCGAGACCTTCTATATGGGTGGAGACGGTATGTCCGCCTATACCAGTTACTCGACGGAATACGTTGCTATGCGTGGTTATTCCTCCGGATCATTGACTCCGTACGATGTGTCCACCGGACGTAACATGGGTTATCTGTACAATAAATTCACGATGGAGCTCCGCTACCCGATCTCGCTCGAGCAGAACGCAACGATCTGGGCACATGTCTTCCTCGAAGCAGGTAACTGTTTCGCGGATATATCGGATTACAACCCCTTCAACCTCAAGCGTTCCGCCGGTGTGGGTGTACGTATCTTCCTGCCGATGTTCGGTCTGTTAGGTATCGACTGGGGCTGGGGCTTCGACAAGATCAACGGCTCCGATCAGTATAGCGGTAGCCAATTCCACTTCGTTCTCGGACAAGAACTATAAGCATATGAGAAAAACAATTATAGTATTTTTTGCAGCCCTGCTGCTTTGTGGCACGGCTTTTGCTAAAGATCAGTCGATAGCGTATATCGACATGAGTTATATCCTCAAGAATCTGCCTCAGTACGAGCAGGCGAACGAGCAACTGACGATGCTCTCCAAGCGTTGGCAGAAAGAGATAGACGCCGCGCAACAAGAGGCGCGCGTCATGGCCACCAACTATCAGACGGAGCAGATCTTCCTCTCCGAGACCATGCGCGCACAACGCGAGCAGGAGATAGTTGCCAAAGAGCAGGAGGTACTCGAACTCAAACGCAAGTATTTCGGTCAGGAAGGCGAGTTGTACAAGAAACGCGAGGCGCTCATCAAGCCGATCCAGGACGAGATATACAATGCCATTCAGGACTTGGCGAACGAGAAACGCATCGACATCGTCAAAGACCGTTCGGCTGACCCTGCACTGATCTATATGTCCTCCAAACTGGACGTATCCGATCAGGTGTTACGCAAATTAGGAGCAAAATAAAAGTATAAATAATAAATCAAAAATTGGAAATGAAAAAAATTATTATCGCAATGATGCTGGTATTACCGATGGTAGCCAGCGCACAGAAATTCGGTCACATCAACACGCAAGAGCTCTTCGCTCAGATGCCGGAGGTAGCACAAGTCAAACTGAAAATGGATACTATCCAGAATCAGTACGAGACCCAGCTCGCTTCGATGAACGAGGAGATCCAGAAGAAAATGCAGGACTATCAGGCACAAGAGGCTACGATGGCAGACGCTATCAAGCAGATTCGTCAACAGGAGTTGCAGGAAATGCAGCAGCGAATTCAACTGTTCTACCAAACTGCGGAGCAGGATATCCAACGTAAACAACAGGAGTTGTTGGCACCGGTTCACGAGAAGATGGCAAAGGCTATCAAGGCAGTTGGTGAACGCGAGAACTACACCTATATCTTCGATAGCCAGGCAATGGTGCATATCGGTGCAGACGCCATCGATGCTACACCGGCTGTTAAGAAAGAACTCGGAATTAAATAA
>JAEEGK010014761.1_pt1 | contig 17411 bp, 14 predicted proteins | sample 8958771 | NCBI WGS metagenome assembly JAEEGK01 (sample SAMN16246547, study PRJNA631951) | gut metagenome | biome: gut microbiome; feature: rumen; material: SC-attached | host: Bos | place: Iran: Karaj | collected 2018-10
GTATATCTTCGTCCCGAGACAGCCCAGGGAATTTTCGTAAACTTCAAGAATGTACAGCGTTCATCTCGTAAGAAGGTACCTTTCGGAATCTGCCAGGTAGGTAAGAGCTTCCGTAACGAGATCACTCCCGGTAACTTCACTTTCCGTACAAGAGAGTTCGAACAGATGGAGCTTGAGTTCTTCTGCAAGCCCGGAACACAGACAGAGTGGTTTGAGTACTGGAGAAAGTTCTGCTATGAGTGGCTCCTTTCGCTCGGAATCAAGAAAGAGAACCTTCGTCTTCGTGACCATGATCCTGAGGAGCTTTCATTCTACTCAGATCATACAACTGATATCGAGTATGCATTCCCATTCACAGAGTGGGGCGAGCTTTGGGGCATTGCTTCAAGAACAGATTACGACCTTACACGTCACCAGGAGACATCAGGCCAGTCTATGGATTACTTCGATGATGAGACAAATGAGAAGTACATCCCTTATGTTGTTGAGCCTTCACTTGGTGCAGACCGTGTAGCTCTTGCATTCCTTTGCGAAGCATACGATGAGGAGAACCTTGGAACAGAAGATAAGCCTGATATGAGAACAGTTCTTCGTTTCCATCCTGCGATCGCACCTGTTAAGATCGGTATCCTTCCTCTTTCCAAGAAGCTCAACGAGGGCGCAGAGAAGATCTATGCTCAGCTTTCAAAGAAGTACAACTGCGAGTTTGACGACAGAGGAAACATCGGTAAGAGATATCGCAGACAGGATGAGATCGGAACACCTTTCTGCATCACATATGATTTTGATTCAGAGACAGACGGCAAGGTAACAGTAAGATTCAGGGATTCAATGGAGCAGGAGCGTATTGCCATTGATGAGCTTGAGAGCTTCTTTGCTGATAAGTTTGATTTTTAATGGAGGATTTATGAAACAGTTTACTGCTAATGAGCTTAGAAAGGCTTGGAAGGACTTCTACATCAAGAGAGGTCACGTTGATTGCGGAGCCGTATCACTGGTATCAGACGGTTCCACAGGTGTTATGTTCAACGTTGCAGGAATGCAGCCACTTATGCCTTATCTTTTAGGTAAGAAGCATCCCATGGGAACAAGACTTTGCAACGTTCAGGGATGTGTTCGTACCAACGATATTGATTCCGTTGGTGATAAGAGCCACGGAACCTTCTTCGAGATGATGGGAAGCTGGTCACTTGGTGACTACTTCAAGAAAGAGCGTTGCCAGTGGAGCTATGAGCTTCTTACAGAGCTCTTTGGATTCGACAGAGATCACCTTGCTGCAACAGTATTTGCAGGTGATGAGAATGCACCAAGAGATGAAGAGGGTGCTAAATACCGTATCGAATCAGGATTTAAGCCTGAGAATATATTCTATCTTCCCGCTGAGGATAACTGGTGGGGACTTGAATACGGTCCCTGTGGCCCCGACTCTGAGATGTTCTATGTAAAAGACATCCCGGATTGCGGACCTGATTGCGGACCCGGATGCCACTGCGGTAAGTACACAGAGATCGGTAACGACGTATTTATGCAGTATGAGAAGCATCACGACGGTTCCCTTACACCTCTTTCACAGAAGAACGTTGATACAGGATGGGGACTTGAGAGAATCCTTGCATTCCTCAACGGTGTTGATGATGTTTATAAGATCGATCTTCACGCTCCTGTTATCGCATACATTGCAAAAGAGAGCGGAATCGCTTATGAAGCTGACGAGAAGTCAACACGTTCAATGAGAATCCTTGCTGATCACACAAGAACAGCAGTAATGCTCATCGGTGATGAGGCTAAGCTTCTTCCTTCAAACACAGGAGCAGGCTACATCTTAAGAAGACTTATCCGTCGTGCTGTAAGACACGCAAGAGCCCTGGGACTTAAGAAGGAGCAGATCCTCGGAGTAGCAACAATTTACCTTGATGAGTACTCAGAGAGCTATCCTAACCTTGTTAAATACAGAGAGTTCGTATTAAGAGAGCTCGGAAGAGAAATCGATCGTTTCGAGTCAACTCTTGAGAACGGAATGAAAGAGTTTAAGAAGATCCTTGATAAGACTTCATCAGAAGGAAAGAAGACAGTAGACGGAAAAGATGCATTCTTCCTCTATGATACCTTCGGATTCCCTGTAGAGCTCACTGTAGAGCTTGCTGAGGAAGAGGGCTTTACTGTAGATGAGGACGGCTTTGCTAAGGCTATGGAAGAGCAGAAGCAGAAGGCAAGAGATAATCAGAACTTCTCAGCTAACCTCACTACCGGCGCCGGAGTATTCGATTCTCTTGATGAGTCAGTTAAGAGCGAGTTTGTTGGATATACATCTATTACAGCTGACGGCAAGATCGTTGCCATGGCTGATGAGGAGCTTTCAGATGAGCTCACAGCCGGATCAAAGGGCAGCATCATTACAGACGTTACACCTTTCTACGGAACAATGGGTGGACAGGTTGGAGATATCGGTGTGATCGAGGGCGCAAACGGTGCTAAGTTCACAGTAACAGACACCATCCATGTAGCAGGCGGAAGAACAGCTCACGTAGGTGAGGTTACAGAAGGCTCCTTCAAGGTTGGCGATGCTGTTAAGCTCTGCGTAGATGCAGAGAACAGAGCTAAGACCTGCAGAAACCACAGTGCTACTCACCTTCTTCAGAAGGCACTTCAGGAAGTACTTGGTGATCACGTTGAGCAGGCAGGTTCTTACCAGGATCCTGACAAGACAAGATTCGACTTCTCACACCATCAGGCTATGACAGCTGAGGAGATCAAAAAGGTTGAGGATCTTGTAAACGAGAAGATCGCAGCAGCCCTTCCTGTTGTCACAGAAGAAATGACAATGGAAGAGGCCAAGAAGACAGGAGCTATGGCTCTGTTTGGCGAGAAGTACGGCGAGAGAGTCCGCGTAGTCAAGATGGGAGATTTCTCCATCGAGCTCTGCGGTGGTACTCACGTATCAAATACAAGTCATGTAGGTATCTTCAAGATTGTTTCAGAGAGCGGCGTTGCAGCAGGAGTTCGTCGTATCGAAGCTCTCACAGGAAGCAATGCAAGAAATTACTACAGAGATGTTGAGAATAAGCTTGAAGAGGCAGCTAAGGCACTTAAGACAACACCTGCCGATATAAATGACCATATAAAGAAGCTCCAGGAGGAGCTCAAGGCTCTTAAGAGCGAGAACGAGTCCTTAAAGAGTAAGGAAGCTCAGGCAGCTCTTGGAGATGTGGGCGACCAGGTCAAGGAAGTAAAGGGAGTTAAGCTCCTTGCTACATCTGTTAAGGGCGTTGACATGAACGGCCTTAGAGACTTGGGAGACCAGATGAAGACTAAGCTCGGTGAGGGCGTAGTAGTTCTTATCTCTGAGCTTGACGGCAAGGTAAACCTTGTAACCATGGCTACTGACGGAGCAATGGCAAAGGGTGCACATGCAGGTAACCTCGTTAAGGCAATTGCGCCTAAGGTAGGCGGAGGCGGCGGTGGTCGTCCAAACATGGCTCAGGCAGGCGGCAAGAACCCTGCAGGCATCGCAGATGCCATTGCAGAGGCAGAAAAGGTTTTGGCAGAACAGATCAAGTAATTCAATTCGTCCATAGCAGAGTCTATTTAAGGGTTTGCTATGGACGTTTTTAACATTATGGAGAGTGTGTATGGGAACATCAGACAAGGTAAAAACTACTTCGGAAAAGAATGTTTATGGGGAAGACCTGAAAAAACTCCAGGCCAAAAAAAGCCGTATCCTAAGCAGGATCGGTGAGAAATACGTCTCACAGCACCGGGGAAAAGACATGACGGGGACGGAATATGAAGAGCTCTTTGGGCAGCTTTCAGAAGTCGAAAGACAGATAGAGGACATTCTGGAGGAAAAAACCGATGAAGCACTGGATGGTCCGTCTGAGGAGAAGCTCTTAAGACAGAGGATCATTTTTTCCTGTGTTCTTCTTTTTATGCTGGTCTGTCTTGGGGTGGCAATAGCTCTTGTGGGGCAGAGTACAAAGCCACGGGTGGTGAAAGCGCCGGCGACTGAGCAGACCGGTGATCCGGCTAAAGAGCCTGAAACTCCTGTGCAGGAGGTTGTGATCTCCAGGGAGGAACAACGATCTGCTTTTGCCATAGCGCCGGATAATGTTGCAGATTATGGTAATGTACAGGTTCTTACTCCCGGCAAATATGTCCAGTATCAGTCGGAAATAGAAGGCTTCTCCTTTGGATATCCATCAGACATATTTAACGATGTGGATGTGGTGGAGCTTAAGGAGAACGGAGCATATGGAAGGATAGCACGCCAGATAACTTTCTCAGCGTCTGACGGTGCCAGGGCAGTCTTTACCGTCTATGATAATCTCACTGCTGCTCAGGGGAGTAATATTGAGGTCATAACAAGAGAGGTTTTAAATGCCGAGAAGGCGTCACTGTTTACGCCTGTTATGAAGTCCTATGGAGTATCCGGGGAAAACGGTTATGGAACAGTCATACTTACAGCTTATGCCGACAGCAGCGCAAATGCTGACTGCGTCTATGATCTGTGCCGGGTGGGGGCTGACAGGATCCTTCAGATGAAGCTTATCTATCCCAGGCCAATCAATGAGGAAGAGGACAGACAGAAGGCATTCTATGTGAATACCATGTACAACCTCTGCGGATTTGGCACTGCAGGAGTAAAAGAGCCTGAGAGCTATAAGGCTTTTGTTGCTGAGAAATATACTGAGTTTACTCTGTCTGGCTCCCAGAAGAGAATATTCTGGGATATCATGGATAACATGGTGACAAGCAGGAAAACCTATGAGGCCAATCGTATGCAGGTGACTGTCCCTGTGGGAAGTACGAAGGAAATTGCCGGCAAGCTTTCTGAGGACAGGCTTCTTTTGCAGATGTATCTTCAGGCCGGACTCAGTAAGGACAGCGATAACATTGACTCTGAAGTCTATGCCTGTGCAGTGGACTATGGCAAAAGCGGCTCAACGCTGTTCTATAGAAAAGAACTCGGAGAGAGTGAATTTGAGCAGTACCGCAGCAGAGCCTATGGCGAGAAGAGTGTTCTGAGTGGCTCTCTTGACTATGCGAGAACCTTCTACAGGGATATGTTTGATCTTGAGCTTGATACCGGACGTTTGAAACAGGATAATCAGGCGGTGATACCGGGAGAGTTTGCATATCTTCTCTATAGCAGAGACTATGATGATCTTGTGTATCTGACAGGTACCGGAGTCAAGAGCAGAGTTGATGGCCCTGATGACTGGGACTACAACAGTGAACTGGACTGTTTCGACTACCACATGGGCCCGGTGTATGAGCTTACTGAGCCCACTGACACCTGGGAGCAGAAGAGGGATGCCATAGATCCCGGCAATGGTATCTATGTAGTGCACCTTCGTCCTTATAGCAATAATTCTCTTGGATTCAGGATACTTGGTATCGAGAGAGTTGAATAATAGAAAAGTACATGAAAAAATATTAAAATACCCTCTTGACGTACACTTATGTTTATGTAATAATATGTGATGTTATGTGAGCCTGAAGACTCAAAGCATAGCAAATAACCCAATCAGTCATGTACCTGAAGGGACTGAAGGGAGGGTAAGAGTAGAGATGTCAACAGTAGTAGTAAAAGAAAACGAGACTTTGGATAGCGCACTGCGTCGTTTTAAGAGAAGTTGCGCCAAGGCTGGTATCCAGCAGGAAATCCGTAAGAGAGAGCACTACGAGAAGCCTAGCGTAAGACGCAAGAAGAAGTCTGAGGCAGCAAGAAAGCGCAAATATAACTAAATCAATTAAAAGGTCCCTGGTGTATTGCCGGGGACTTTTTTGTAACGGAAATTATAAAGTTTATGTGGATTATTGTACTGGCTATAATTGCATTATTGCTTATAATAGTACTTGCTGTAAGCTATCACGACACTCATAACTTTGTAGTAAGAGAGTATGAGGTTGAGACTGATAAGCTCCGGCAGGATTATACTTATGTGTTCCTTTCGGATCTTCACGGATATGTTTACGGAGATAGCAACGAGCGGCTGATAAATGCTATAGATGATATAGGGCCTGACGCGATCCTCTGCGCAGGAGATATGATCACAGCATCCAAGACCAGTAAAAATGTTCAGATAGATGCAGGCCTTAAACTTCTCGAGAACCTGGCATCTCGATACCCCGTTTATACAGCCAGCGGCAACCACGAGGAGAAGATCAAGACCTATAAGACTGCATACGGCAATCTGTATGACAGGTATAAAAGCAGGCTGACAAGAATCGGTGTAAAATATCTTGAGAACAGTTCCATCACGCTCCCTGATGCCGGCATCAGGATAACAGGTCTTAACCTGAGCCTGGACTATTTCAAAAAGATCATCCAGAGGAAGATGGAAGACGATCTTCTTGATGACATGCTGGGCAAGATCAGCAGCAAAGAGCGGGAAAACTTTCAGATCCTGATTGCTCATAATCCGATCTATTTCAAGAACTATGCAGAGTGGGGAGCAGACCTTGTTGTTTCAGGTCACGTCCACGGCGGAATCGTAAGACTTCCCCTTATCGGAGGAGTTATATCTCCGGCGATAGCTCTTTTCCCAAAATACGATGGCGGTAAATATGAGCAAAACGGCAGCACCATGGTGCTGAGCAGAGGCCTGGGCACCCACACCATTCACGTAAGAGTGTTCAACCCGGGAGAAGTCTGCGTAATAAGAGTAAGAGGAAAAAAGAATGTCACTTGAGGTTAAGCTTCAGGTCTTCGAAGGCCCGTTGGATCTTTTGATGCACCTGATAGACAAGAATCAGATCGATATATATGATATTCCTATCGTCACCATAACCGAGCAGTACCTGGCGTACATAAATGCCATGCAGCGGGAGGATATGGACGTTACCAGTGAATTCCTGGTAATGGCGGCAACACTCATTGATATCAAGTGCAAGATGCTCCTTCCCAAGGAAGTCAATGAGGAGGGCGAGGAAGAGGATCCGAGAGCTGAGCTGGTTGAGAAGCTCCTTGAGTACAAGATGTACAAATACATGGCCTACGAGCTTAAGGATATGCAGATGGCCGCCGACCTTCAGTGGTTTCGGGCAAAAGACCTGCCACAGGAAGTCAAGGACTATGAGATGCCAATAGACTTTTCAGATCTCATCGGCGATACAACTTTGAGTAAGCTTAATACAATCTTCCAGGATCTTTTAAAGAGACAGGAAGACAAGGTGGACCCTATCAGAAGTAAGTTCGGAAATATCGAGAAGGAAGAGGTGGACATGGATGCCAAGACCCTCTATATCAGGGCGTATATCCGTGAACACAAGACCTTCAGCTTTAAACAGCTTCTGGAAAAACAGCACTCCAAGACGGAGATAATCGTAACTTTCCTGGTTGTGCTTGAGGAAATGAAGCTGGGCGAGATAGAAATAGAGCAGGAAACTACATTTGGGGATATCATCATAACCTCAAGAAAGGCAAGCTAAGATGACAAAGGAACAAGGAGCAGCCATAGTAGAGGCCATTCTTTTTACTATGGGCGATTCGGTTGATATAAGCCAGCTGGCCAAGGCTATGGAGGCGGAGCCCAAGGCGATAAAGGGGTATATACAGTACTTAAAAGAAAAATACGAGAAGTCCGACAGCGGAATCGGCATAATCGAGCTGGATAAGGCTGTTCAGCTCTGCACCAAAAAGGAGATGTACGAGTATCTGGTCAAGATAGCCAAGGCTCCCAAGAAGGCAGTGCTTACGGACTCTCTTATGGAGACACTTTCCATAATAGCTTACAAGCAGCCCATAACAAGGCTTGAAGTGGAGAAGATAAGAGGCGTCAACTCCGACCACGCCGTAAACAGACTGGTGGAGTTCGGACTGGTTCAGGAGCTGGGAAGACTTGATGCTCCGGGAAGACCTCTTTTGTTCGGAACTACAGAGGAGTTTTTGAGGAGCTTCGGAGTGCGTTCCATCGAGGAACTTCCTGCTATCGGGACGGTTCAGGTGGAGGAGTTCAAGGCCCAGGCAGAAGAGGAAGTTAACCTTAAGCTGGATATCTGAAAACGATAATATAAATATTGTCTAAAATGCGGGTGAGAATGTGAATTTTTTGGCATTCTCCCCTTTTTTTTGCGGACTTTTATGGTATACTATACTGTGACTAAAGTTGCGGAATTTAGGCATAAAAATATATTCATGGAGGTAAACAAATGAGTAGTTCTTCACAAGCGAGTCAGAGAATCAATTCTTTGCTCGATGAAAACAGTTTCGTTGAAATTGGCGCACTTGTGACCGCAAGAAGCACAGATTTCAATCTGAAACAGGAAGAGACACCATCAGACGGCGTTGTGACCGGATATGGTGTTATTGACGGTAATCTGGTGTATGTATACAGCCAGGATGCGTCAGTACTTGGCGGATCTATCGGCGAGATGCATGCTAAGAAGATCGTTCGCCTTTACGACCTGGCAATAAAGACCGGATCCCCTGTTATCGGACTCATCGATTCAACAGGTCTTCGTCTTCAGGAGGGTACAGATGCCCTTAATGCATTCGGAGAGATCTATCTTAAGCAGGTGGAGGCATCCGGAGTAGTTCCTCAGATTACTGCAGTCTTTGGAACATGTGGTGGAGGACTTGCTCTTATACCTTCTATCACCGACTTCACATTTATGGAGGGCGATAAAGGTAAGCTCTTTGTAAATTCACCTAACGTTCTTGAGGGTAACTACAAAGAGAAGCTTGATACATCAAGCGCTAAGTGGCAGAGCAGCGAGAGCGGAAATGTTGACGTTGTTGCTGACGAGGCTTCTATCTATGCTCAGATCAGAGAGCTGGTTTCACTTCTTCCTTCCAACAACGAGGATGGAGACTCCTACGAGGAGTGCACAGACGACCTCAACAGAGCATGCGAGAATCTTGACGGATTCACAGCAGATCCAGCTCTTATCGCAGGTCAGATCTCTGACAACGGCATTTTCTTTGAGACCAAGAGAGATTATGCAAAAGAGATGGTTACAGGATTCATCAGACTCAACGGCGCTACTGTTGGTCTTGTTGGAAACCGCACAGCCATCTTCGATGAGAACGGTAAGGAAGCAGATAAGTTTGATGACAAGCTCACAGCTCATGCATGCAACAAGGCTGCAGAGTTCATCAATTTCTGTGATGCTTTTGATATTCCTGTTCTTACACTTACAAATGCTACAGGCTTTGGCTCATCAATGTGCGATGAGAAGCACGTTGCAAAGGCTGCCGGCAAGCTTGTATTTGCTCTTGCAAATGCAACAGTACCCAAGGTTAACCTGGTTACAGGAAAGGCTTTTGGAAGCGCATATGTAGTAATGAACTCCAAGGCTCTTGGAGCAGACGTAACAATCAGCTGGCCTGATGCTCAGATCGGAACAATGGATGCCAATATCGCAGCCAAGATCATCTGCAGCGGCAAGGATGCAGACACTGTATCCAAGACAGCTGCTGATTATGCTGCACTTCAGAACAACGTTAAGAGCGCAGCTGCAAGAGGTTATGTAGATGAGATCATCGAACCCGCTGACACAAGAAAATATGTTGTTGGCGCATTCGAGATGCTTTTTACAAAGAGGGATGAGCGTCCTGCTAAGAAACACGGCACAGTTTAATGAAGGGAGCACTCGAAATGAAGCATAAAATACTTGTTTTGGGGCTTGTTGTCAGCTGCCTTCTTGGACTTACAGCCTGCGGCAGTGAGATTTCATACAACACAGTAGAGGGAAGCCGATATAACCCCCAGAAATTCACCAATGAATTCATATCAGATTATGCGAAGATATTTGAGGACCAGCTGTTTGAGAAATGGTATCTTGAAGGCGTAACACCTGATAACTTTGAGCAGAAGGAATACTTCGATGTTGCCTCCAGTTATTCAGATTCAGGTACCGTTACTTATGACGATGAGTTCTATGAGACCTGCAGATCCGGATATGAGAGCTGGTACAAGGCCATCAACGATATTGGATTTAATTCCAAGGAAACCCTGGCAACAGATGTAAACATAACAGAGACAACCTACTACATCAACAAAGAAGGTGTACTGGTTGTTGATGCTACAATCCAGGGAACCAAGCACTCAGCTCTTTTGGAAATGTATCTCAAGAATACAGCTCTTCCGTCAGATATCGGCGTAACAGTTAACAAAAGCAATTCAGAAAAGCTTGAGAATGCCGGACTTAACACCCTTCTCGGAATGGGAATGGCATTCGCTATACTTATCATTATTTCTCTTATTATTTCATTGTTCCCGCTCTTATTTGGTTCGGGCAGAAAGAAGAAGGAGAGTGATAAGGAAATTGCCGAAAAGGCAATGGAGAACACAATCACTCAGATTGCTGACAAAGAGGACCTTTCCTCTGATGCAGAGCTGGTTGCAGTTATTGCAGCAGCCATCGCAGCATATGAGGGCAGTGCTTCTACTGACGGATTTACAGTAAGATCCATCAGAAAAGTTAATTCAAAATGGAAGAATAACAGATAAGCTAAGGGCTTTGAAAGGAGAAACAATGAAGAACTATACAATAACCGTTAATGGAAACGTATATGAAGTAACAGTAGAGGAAGGCGCTTCAACAGGCGCAGCACCAGCAGCAAGAGCAGCAGCCCCTGCACCTAAGGCTCCTGCAGCTCCTGCCAAGAAGGCAAGCGCAGGCGCAGGTTCCGTTAAGATCGAGGCCGGTGCAGCTGGAAAGGTTCTCAGAATCGATGCAAGCGTTGGACAGGCAGTTAAGAAGGGTGACACAGTTATCACTCTTGAGTCAATGAAGATGGAGATCCCTATGGTAGCTCCTTCAGACGGAACAGTAGCAAGTATTGATGTTGCTGCAGGCGATGCTGTTGAGGCAGGAAGGGTTCTTGCAACTCTTAACTGATACAGTCAGAGAAACTTTAGTTTGAAAAAACAGAAAGAGGATACGAATGGATTACATAGTTAATACATTATCTAATCTCTGGCAACAGACAGCATTTACAACAATGGAACCCGGCAACTATATCATGGTCGTGGTTGCACTTGTTTTCCTGTATCTTGCAATTGCCAAGGGATTTGAACCATTGCTCCTGGTACCGATTTCTTTCGGTATGCTTTTGGTTAATATTTATCCTGAAATTATGGCAGAGCCGGCAAACGGAGCAGCCGGTGGACTTCTCCATTATTTCTATATTCTGGATGAGTGGGCAATTCTTCCTTCACTTATTTTCATGGGTGTAGGAGCTATGACAGACTTTGGTCCCCTTATCGCTAACCCTATCAGCTTCCTTATGGGTGCTGGTGCACAGTTTGGTATTTTCTCAGCTTACTTCATGGCCATTGCCTTTGGCTTCAATGACCAGCAGGCAGCTGCAGTATCAATCATCGGTGGAGCAGATGGACCTACATCTATCTTCCTTGCATCCAAGCTCCATCAGACTTCAATCTTAGGACCTATTGCCGTTGCAGCTTATTCCTACATGGCTCTGGTTCCTATGATTCAGCCACCTATTATGAAGCTCCTTACAACACAGAAGGAGAGAACCATCAGAATGCAGCAGCTTCGTGAAGTTTCCAAGCTGGAGAAGATTCTTTTCCCTGTTATCGTTACAATCGTTGTAAGCATGATCCTTCCTACAACAGCACCTCTTATCGGTATGCTAATGCTGGGTAACCTCTTCAGAGAGTCCGGTGTTGTTCGTCAGCTTCAGGAAACAGCTTCTAATGCTCTTATGTACATCGTTGTTATCCTTCTTGGTACATCCGTTGGTGCAACAACTAGTGCTGAGGCATTCCTTAACAAAACAACACTTATCATCGTTGTACTTGGTCTTATTGCCTTTGCATTTGGTACTGCGGCAGGATGTCTTTTAGGTAAGCTCCTGTGCTTTGTTACCGGAGGCAAGATAAATCCGCTGATCGGTTCAGCGGGTGTTTCAGCCGTTCCTATGGCTGCCCGTGTATCCCAGAAGGTTGGTGCAGAGTATGATCCGTCCAACTTCCTGCTCATGCATGCGATGGGACCTAACGTTGCCGGAGTAATCGGTACCGCCGTAGTTGCAGGTACGTTCATGGCAGTCTTCGGCGTATAAGCTTTAAGAATAATTATCTTAGAAAGGATAAAAGATATGGCAGAATTAGAGAAAAAACCAGTTCGCATAAATGAGACCGTACTTCGTGATGCTCATCAGTCTCTTATCGCAACCAGAATGCCTACTGAGATCATGCTTCCTATCATCGAGACAATGGACAAGGTTGGATATAATGCTGTTGAGTGCTGGGGCGGTGCTACATTTGATGCTGCAATGAGATTCCTTAAGGAAGATCCATGGGAGAGACTTCGCAAGCTTCGTGACGGCTTCAAGAACACCAAGCTTCAGATGCTCCTTCGTGGACAGAACATCCTTGGTTATAAGCACTATCCTGATGACGTTGTAGAGTACTTCGTTCAGAAGTCAATCGCCAACGGTATCGATAACATCCGTATATTTGACTGTCTTAACGACCTTAGAAACCTTGAGGCTTCTGTTAAGGCTACAAAGAAAGAGGGCGGACACGCTCAGATCGCTCTTGCATATACCCTCGGTGATGCATACACTATGGATTACTGGATGAATATTGCAAAAGACATCGAGAACATGGGTGCAGATTCTATCTGTATCAAGGATATGGCAGGCCTTCTTCTTCCTTACGAGGCAGAAAAGCTTGTTAAGGCTCTTAAGAGCGCTACAAAGCTTCCTATTGACCTTCACACACACTACACCTCAGGTGTTGCCAGCATGACATACATGAAGGCAGCTGAGGCAGGTGTTGATATTATCGACTGTGCTATTTCTCCATTTGCTCTTGGAACATCTCAGCCTGCTACAGAAGTTATGGTTGAGGCCTTCAAGGGACAGCCTTTCGAGACAGGTCTTGATCAGAAGATTCTTGCTAAGATTGCAGATCACTTCAGACCATATAGAGAAGAGTGCCTTGCTAGCGGACTTATGGATCCTAAAGTTCTTGGTGTTAACATCAAGACTCTTATGTATCAGGTACCTGGCGGAATGCTTTCTAACATGGTTAGCCAGCTCAAAGAGCAGAATGCTAGCGATAAGTACAATACAGTTCTTGAGGAAATTCCACAGGTTCGTAAGGACTTCGGTGAGCCACCTCTTGTAACACCTTCATCACAGATTGTTGGTACACAGGCTGTTATGAACGTACTTATGGGTGAGAGATATAAGGTTGCTACTGACCAGACTAAGGACCTCCTTGCTGGTGAGTATGGTAAGACAATTAAGCCTTTCAACCCAGAAGTTCAGAAGAAGATCATTGGCGACAGAGAAGTTATCACATGCAGGCCTGCAGATAGACTTGAGCCAGGACTTGCTAAGTTCGAGAAGGAAGTTGCTCAGTGGAAGCAGCAGGATGAGGATGTTCTCTCATATGCATTGTTCCCACAGGTTGCTACAGACTTCTTTAAGTATCGTATGGCACAGCAGACATCAGTTGATGTTTCAGCTGCTGATACCAAAAATGGAGCATATCCTGTTTGATTAGTTAAAAATGTACTATAAGATGGCGAGGTTTTTACCTCGCTGTCTTTTTTATTTCACAGAAAATTTATCAATAATGTGTTAATATATTAATATGAACGAGTTTAGAAGACATAGACAGAGCAGAAAACCTATAGAGATCGGAGAGCGGCATGGGCGAGAACTAAGGAAAAGCGATCTTAACAGACAGATGCTTGCTCTAGATGAAATATCAGGCTTCCGTGTGAGGCCTGGTTTTTATGGCATTAATGGAGCAACTATGCTCACTGATGGCGTAAATTTCACCGTATATTCTAACGGCGCTACATCGGTGACTCTTTTGCTATACCATCGCGGCGAAGAAAAGCCATTTGCCCAGATTCCTTTTCCTGAGAGCTATAAGATCGGTAAAGTATACTCCATGATTGTTTTCGGACTTGATATAGAAAATCTGGAGTACTGTTATAGCGTTGATGGACCTTGGGATCCCGAGAAAGGTCTTTTGTTCAATAAGAATAATGTTTTGCTTGATCCTTATGCCAAGGCTGTTTCTGGACAGAGAATCTGGGGACAGAGGCTTAATAAGAATGGGCAGTACAGAGCCAGAGTTGTTAGAGACAACTTTGAGTGGAATGCAACTTCCAGCCTTGAAATCCCTATGTGCGATTCAGTTATATATGAAATGCATGTAAGGGGATTTACAATGGACCCTTCTTCAGGCGTTAAGTGCAGAGGAACTTTTGAAGGAATCAAGGAAAAAGTTGAATATCTAAAGAGACTAGGCGTAACAGCAGTAGAGCTTATGCCAATCTTTGAATTTGATGAAACAAGGGATAAACGAGAAGTTAATGGCAAAACGCTTCTTGATTATTGGGGTTATAACACCATAAGCTTTTTTGCTCCAAATACGAGCTACGCCTATCAGAGTGAGTATAACAAAGAAGGCGTTGAACTCAAGCATATGATCAAAGAACTTAAGGATAACGGAATTGAGGTTATCCTTGATGTCGTGTTCAATCATACAGCAGAAGGTAATGAGAATGGCCCTTTTATTTCCTTTAAGGGCTTTGATAATAATATCTATTATCTTTTGACTCCTATGGGACAATACTACAACTTCAGCGGATGTGGTAATACCATGAACTGTAACCATCCCATGGTTCAGGAGCTCATTGTTGAGTGCCTTAGATACTGGGTTGAACAGTACAGAGTTGATGGATTCAGATTTGATCTTGCTAGTATTCTTGGAAGAGATCAGGATGGATCCCCTATGGAAAGACCACCGCTTATTCAGCGTCTTGCCTACGATCCAATCCTTGGTAACGTCAAGCTCATAGCAGAGGCTTGGGATGCAGGCGGAATGTATCAGGTTGGTAATTTCCCTGCATGGAAGAGATGGGCTGAGTGGAATGGCAAATATAGGGATGATATCAGATCCTTCTTAAAGGGCGATATCTGGGCTGCACCAGAAGCTGTTAAGAGAATTACAGGCTCCATGGATCTGTACGGCGGAGCTTATATGGGATATGAATCCTCTGTAAACTTTATTACCTGCCATGATGGCTTCACTTTATATGATCTGTATGCATATAACAGCAAGCACAATGAAGATAATGGCTGGAACAATACTGATGGAGCTAATGATAACAGAAGCTGGAACTGCGGTGCAGAAGGGGAGACTTCTGATGTTGGTATCAATGACCTGAGATTCAGGATGATGCGAAATGCTATCACTGTTCTGATGTGCAGCAGAGGAACTCCTATGATCTACTCAGGAGATGAATTTGGCAACACTCAGTTTGGTAATAACAATGCGTATTGTCAGGATAATGAGATATCCTGGCTCAACTGGGAACTGCTTAATAAGAATAAAGAGTTTTTTGATTTCTACAGACGTGTTATCCAGTTCAGAAGAAAGCATCCTTGCATCAGAAAAGACCTACAGCCAGCAACATGCGGATATCCTAATATATCACTTCATACGGAGAATCCGGATAACCACAATATTACTGGCGAATCCAGGGTTGTATGTGTCAGATATGCTGGCTTTTATAACAAAAAAGGCCATGACGATATAGTATACATCGCGATCAATGCATATTGGGAGGATATACAGATCATGCTTCCAAATCCTCCAGAAGGTACATATTGGGCACTTTGCATTGATACAGGTGATGACGAAGGCAAATACTTTTTTAACAGACCAAAACCTCTTACCTGGAGGAATAAAACCCTTAAGGCCAGAAGTGTAAGTGTATTCATTGCAGCTAACGGAGCAGAATATGGCGGCTGATGATAAAAGTAATGCTGACAATTTCATAGTAGAAGGCTTTCAGTTTACTTCCGAGGCTGATACTCAGAAGGCTACTATGGATGCGTCCAAGATAAGGCTCCTGCAGTCAAGAGTAAAGTCCAGTAAACCGACTGATATAAAGGCTGTATATGAGAAGTCTATTGAGAATAAGATATTCAAAACCCCCATCGGCTGGTGCTATCTTATCGGACTCAGGATAAGGCTGATTGAGAGCGGATATAGTGAGGAGGATATAATTCCTATTCCTGTAGATGTATCTTTTTCCAGACATTCAGCTATTGAGAGCCTTTCTGTGAAACAGAGGATAAAACCTGAAAAAAAGGGGAAAAAGGTAGATTTTACCAAGATACTATCGATTATATGCAATATAGTGCTTGTGATACTTGTGATTCTCCTTTTTGTAATTGCTGCAACAGCCGAAAACGACAACATTATCAACTACAAGAGCAATGTGACAAACAGATATGCATCATGGGAACAGGACCTTAAAGAGCGGGAGAAAAAAGTCAGAATAGCTGAAAAAAGGCTTGGCATCACTGATACTTCAAGTTATTATGAGGATACAGAAAATATAGACGACAATCAGGAGGACTGACACAGTGGAAGATCTTAAAATATTAGTAGTTGATGATGAGAGTAGGATGCGCAAACTCGTCAAAGACTTTTTAGTAAAAGATGGATATCTCGTAGTTGAGGCTGAGGATGGACAGCAGGCTCTTGATATTTTTTATGAAGATAAAGAGATATCACTGATTATTCTTGATGTTATGATGCCTAAGAGAGATGGCTGGGAAGTGTGCAGAGAAATCAGAGCCAATTCTAAGGTTCCGATCATTATGCTCACAGCTAAGGCGGAAGAAAGAGATGAGCTTTTAGGCTTTGAGCTTGGTGTTGATGAATACATTTCCAAGCCATTTAGTCCCAAGATACTTGCAGCAAGAGTTTCTGCTATTTTGCGCAGAACTAATCAGACGGCCAATAATCAGATCATGGAGATTGGCGGAATTGTAGTTAATAAAGTTGCTCATAGCGTTCTTGTTGACGGTAAAGAGATTGATCTTAGCTATAAGGAATTCGAACTCTTATCATTTTTCTTTGAGAATAAGGGCGTAGCTCTTTCCAGGGAAAAGATTCTTAATAATGTTTGGAACTATGACTATTTTGGCGATGCCAGAACCATTGATACTCATGTTAAAAAACTTCGTGGCAAACTTGGCAAGAAGGGCGATATGATCAAGACTATCTGGGGAATGGGCTACAAGTTTGACGCAGAATAATACGGGGAATTGGTTTGGCTGTAGATATGGGAAATGATAAAAAGTTTAATAAGACCCATTCAATACGCTTTGAAATAAGCGTTGCTTTCATTGCAACCATAATTGGTACCTTTACCTTTTGTCTTGTCATGAATCTTTTGTTCATGGAAAGCTTTTATGTACAAAATAAGAGAGAAGCTATCATCGAAGCGTATAGAAGTATAGATCGTGCTACCTCTACAGGTGATATTACATCAGAAGAGTTTGATCAGGAAATCAGGCATATCTGTGAGAGATATGATATTGAAATGATAGTCCTTGATGGTGATTCCAAGACTATCAAGTCGTCAACCAGTAACGCAGAGCTTTTGGCCAAGAT
>JAEEGK010014762.1_pt1 | contig 17411 bp, 13 predicted proteins | sample 8958771 | NCBI WGS metagenome assembly JAEEGK01 (sample SAMN16246547, study PRJNA631951) | gut metagenome | biome: gut microbiome; feature: rumen; material: SC-attached | host: Bos | place: Iran: Karaj | collected 2018-10
TTCTACCACTATATGTTGGAATTGCACTACTTAATACTAATGCTGAACCATAAACTTTTAATTGATTAGCTGGTGCACCAGTTCCACCATTTGCATCATATGTTACTGTATATGTATTAGTTGTCCATTGTGCATACAACGTTACTGCTTCATTTAAGCTATATGTTGCACCTGCTTCATAACTTGTTCCGGTTCCATTTTCAGCAGTATTCCAACTACTAAATACACCAGTTGAATTTGTAGGTATTGTATCACTTAAAACTAAATCTTCTCCATAAGTCTTTGTCTGACTTGCTGGCGCGCCTATTCCACCATTCGCATTATATCTTACAGCATATGTATTTAATGTCCATTGTGCATATAAGGTTACCTCTTCATTTAGAGTATATGATCCACCAGGTAAGTATGTTGTACCTGTTCCATCATCTTCTGTGTTCCAACTATCAAATGTTCTTCCTGTATATGAAGGTATTCTATCTGTCAATACTAAAGCTGTATCATGTGTCTTTATTTGTGATGCAGGGGCGCCTGTTCCGCCATTTGCATCATACGTTACTGTATATCCATCTATTCTCCATTGTGCATACAATGTCACACTTGCATTTATACTGTATAGAGACCCTGCCAAATACGTTGTTCCACTTCCGTCTCTTTCTGTGTTCCAGTTTATAAATGTTCTACCCTCATATGTTGGGCCATCACTTATAATTATAGCTTCTGCATGTGGCTTTGTCTGATTTTCTGGTGCATTCGTTCCACCATTTGCGTTATATGTTATTGTGTATGTATCTAATGTCCATTGTGCATATAATACTGCCTCTTCATTTGCGGTATATTCTGCACCAGTCGTATAACTAGTTCCTGTTCCATCTGCTTCTGTATTCCAAGCTACAAATGTATGACCTGGATATACTGGAACTGTACTACTCAAAACTAATGTTGTTCCATAAGATTTTACTTGATTTGATGGCATATTAGTTACCACATCAAATGTATTCTTATTATATGCTATTGTATATTCTCCAACAATCCATTGTGCGTATAACGTCATTGCCTGATTTACATTATATATATCACCTGGATTATATGTTGTTCCACTTCCGTTCGCTGCTGTATTCCAACCTGCAAATCTTCTACCTGCATATTCTGGTACCAATTCGCTTAACTCTAAATCTACTGCATAAGTCTTTGTCTGATTTTCTGGCATATTGGTTACAGTATCTGTTGTGTTCTTATTATATGTTATTGCATAAGTATCTGTTGTCCATTGTGCATATAGCGTTGCAGATGCATTAGCAGTATATGTTGCACCTCTTGCATATGCTGTACCTGTTCCGTCTGCCTCTGTATTCCAACCTATAAATGTATGTCCGTCATATACAGGTATTGTGTTGCTTAGGGTTAAGTTTGTTCCATGTATCTTCTCTTGATTTGCCGGCATATTAGTAATTACATCTGTTGTATTCTTTTCATATGTTATTGTATATACAGAACTATTCCATTGTGCGTACAAGGTTATATCTGAATTATATGTATATGTGTCACCTGGCAGATATGTTGTTCCACTTCCGTCTTTTGCAGTGTTCCAACCCATGAACGTACAACCGCCTAAGTTTGGAACTATTATGTATGGATCTGATGATGTACCAGTTCCACCTATTATCTTTAAGTTAGATTTTAAGGTTATTACTGGACGCACACCATATGAATACGAAACAGGTTCTGTTACTCCATCTACAGTTTGGTCATATAAACGTCTATTATGACTACTTCCATCTGCATCTAAATAACGCACGTCGAAATTCACATAGTTAGTACCTTTACGTATAAATCGTGAAGCAAGCCACACTTCTCCTATAGTGTGTTGAAGCAAAGCATTGCTAGATATTAGTGTATAATCTCCTGTATAATATAAATCTTCATATGGTAATATTTTTTCAACATCTAGTGTCAACGGATATGTCCTTGTATTTATTTGGCCTATACTATCACTTGTAGCCCCGACACTTCTTCCACTTATTGCATAGTTTGTATTTACATACTCTTTAGCCTTATCGTTTAGTATCTTTACCACATTTGCATATCCATCTGCACCAGTTAAGGTTACGTTGCCTACGCTTTCTTTACTAATTATCTCTAATTGCCCAGCAGTATTCCTCAATACTACCCATTTTCCGTCGTAATCTCCACCTCTATAATCTACATACTCTCCAACTGCTACTGTGCTTAATTCCTTTGTTGTAGTGTTTGTATTTGCATATGTTGGCACAGTATTACTTAATGTTATACTCAACCCATTAGTCTTAGTTTGAGATACTGGTTCTCCACGACCTCCATTTGCGTTATAATTTATCTTATACTCACTAGTTATCCATTTTGCATATAAATTCAAATTAGCATTCTCAGTATATGATTGACCTGGTCTATAATCCGTTCCGCTTCCGTCTATCGCTGTGTTCCAGCCGTCAAAAGTTCTATTAGTATATATAGGTATCGCATTACTTAAAGTTAAACTTGTCCCACTTAATTTGGTTTGAGGATTTGGCGCACCCGAACCTCCGTTAGCGTTATATGTTACTGTATATATTGCTGTATAAACTGGATTTATAACTACATCTCTTGAAGGCATAATAAATGATGTGAACCTACTTTCCGCATTTTGTAAAGTTATTCCACCACTTACTACTTCCCAATTACTAAAAGTATGTCCCGGCTTTTCCGGTGCAGTAATTGTTACTAACCTTCCCGCATTTACGGCCTTGACCGTTGCACCATTTATGGTAACGTCGTATCCGTATGCAATATTAAATAGTATATAAACCCCCAGTAATACACCAAAAATCTTTTTCATGATATAATCTCCTTGCCTTTTTATAATATCCATACTATTTAATATTCGGCATTTTAATATTTTTTCTTTATATTATTGAAATTTTACTTTTTCCGCTCTATACCTATGTTTTCTATACATTCAACCGTAACAGTAACAATAATTTTTTCACTAGTATATGTAATATTTTTGGAAATATTTAATATTTCTGCATCACTCGCCATTATTTCCTTGATATTTTGGTATGCTAAATTATATGCAAATTTTTCTAACTCTTTATTATCTCTAAGATTAGATAACTTTAACCCCCTACTTCTTTCATACCAAACTTTTCCCTTTATATTAGCTAATGCATGAACATATTCCGTCTTTTCTGGAAATTGTGTCATCTCCATTACCCCAGCAACCAAAACTGTTCCACCATCAACTATATCTCCAACGCTTACCATAGGTTTTCCTTGATATGTATCCATCTCAACAATAAGGGCAGGTTTAGAAGATATAATATCACAAGGAATATCTTTTTCTACTCTATCTGGAACTTTTGGTTTTTCTACGACTTCAACATTAACATTTATCCCATCAACATCTATCCCAACCCAGCTTATATCATCCCGCTTTGTCATAAACATATTTGCAAGCTCTCTAACCTCTAACTTATCTTTTAATACCCACTTTTTTATACCAATACTTTCCAGAGCAAACAATATATCTTTCGTAGATATATTGTCATTTCCTGTAATATTAATATTCCAAACAAACATTCCTGCGACCCTTATTAATGCAAAGAAAAGCACAAATCCAGCGACAAAAATTTTCCTTTTTTTATACCTATTTAAAAAAAACGGTGTACCCCGTTTTTTACCAAGCCTAACTCTACAACCACATTTCCTTACCTGTAGCCGCATCTCTCTAAACCCTTTTATAGTCGTCCGTCCTACCATTTTTGCATTTCCATATCTAACTATATTCCAAAAAGGAATGGAGTTTATAGCACAAAGATTTGTAAACTTCTCAAGGAAAAAACCTTCTACCGTGACAGTAACATATCCATTAAAAAATTTCCAAATCTTTGTGAAAAAATCCATTATTCTCCTCGTTCCTTTCTCACTATTCTTCCTCAAGCTCTATGCTTAAAATTTTCCCCTTTACAAAAAGGTCCTCATTTCCTAATTCATTTATACTTAAATCTTTTCCCGTGACAATAACTACTCCATTTGCACATTTTATCTTTATATTAGTCGTTTCATACTCAATAATTCCACTAAAATTCTCAATTGTAAATTCACTATTCCCCAAAAGCACCATTCTTGAATTAGACGTAACAAGCTCCTTCGGTATATCTCCTATTTCTAAAAACTTTTTCTTTAGCTCATTTGCTGCCTTCTTCTTTTTACCCAAACTATCACCCTCAAACAATTCTTACTTTATACTCCTTCATCCAATCGTTAACCTGAATTAGAAATGCCATAACCTGAGGTCCCTTCATAAGCTGACCAAACCAAGGGCGAGTTGACTCTATTACCATTTCCCTTAATTTAGATACGTTATTTTTATCTACAATATCTAACAAAGGTGAGTTGTTATCTGAAATAACCTTGTTAAATTCGTCAACTATAAGATTTGTATACTCTGGATTATATGTCTTTGGATATGGGCTCTTTTTCCTATATGCCACCTCACTCGGCAAAATATCTTTAAATGCATATCTTAATAGCCCCTTTGGCATATCTCCATAAATTCTGTATTTCCAAGGAATATTATATACATACTTCATCAACTTAAAATTGCAAAAAGGTGCTCTTATCTTAAAATCTGAAATTCTCGCCATCTTATCTTGGCGCTCAAGTAGTACAGGTAAGAACCATCTATATGTAAGATATCCTACCTCTCTTATTCTCTTCTCTTCATCTGTTTCAGAATCTAACTTAGGTACTTTATTAATTTCATCATTGTATATATTTTTAGCAAAATCCAAAACATCAAATTTTTCTTTTATCTCATCATTAATATATTCACTTCTTTCGTTAATAGACCTTATCCACGGAAAAAAGTCTGATTTTTTTAATTCATCTTTATGAAACCAAGGATACCCTCCAAAAACTTCATCTGCACATTCTCCGCCTAAGCCGACTTTCACATATTTACTCATGTTATCACAAAAAGTCATAAGCGAAGTATCTATATCCCCCATACCTGGGAATCCCCTTAAAAGCATAGCCTCATGTAAACCATCTACTAAAACTTTATTAGATAATTTTATCGTAGTGTGATTTGTATCACAAAACTCTATCATCTTTTTTATCCACTCGTTATCTGAATTTGGCTGAAAATCATTCGACTTAAAATACACATCATTTCCATCATAATCAACAGAAAAAGTTCTTAATTTTTTTCCTTCATCCTGAACAGCCTCACTAATAATTGTAGTAACAATGCTAGAATCTAAACCACCAGACAGCAAAGTACAAGCATCTGTATCTCCGCCGTATTGTCTTAAAACTGAGTCTATAACTAACTCTCGAATATTATCTGCTATATTTTGAAAATCTTCTTTATTTTCGTAAGCCTCAAAATCTTCATATTTAAAAATCCTACAATAATTTGAAGAATACTCCATATAATGCCCTGGTTTAAGTTGAGAAATATTTTTAAATATTGCGCTATCTCCTCGTCTAGATGGACCTAGTGCCAATAATTCTGAAATCCCCTCATATGTAACTTCTGGTTTTACTTCATCATTCTTAAACAAGTACTTTATATGATTTGCAAAAATAATACCGTCTTTTAAGATAGAATAATACAACGACTTTGCACCGATTGGATCCCGTGCTAAAAATAATTTCTTACTTTCTACTTCCCATATTCCTATTGAAAAAACACCCTCTATTTTTTTTAAAATTCCTTCTTGCCACATTATATATCCCTTTAGTAATACCTCTTCATCATCAATTGAATCAAGATAATTGCCACGAGATAGTAAATCATCTATTATTTCTTCCTTATTATATATCTCCCCATCATATGTAACTACGTACGTCCTTCCATTGTACTTATACACCTTAGTTTCTTCTGGAGTTAAAACATCGATAAAACCCTGCTCATTACTAATAATTCCACCCATATTATTCATAAAAAGCCCCCTTAACAAAAAATGGAGAACTGCTTAAAACAGTTCTCCATAATTATATGCATATTACATATTTTTTGTTATTACTTACTAATCTCAAGAATCTTATACTCAATCTCTCCCATAGGTGCTTCTACTTTTACCTTAGCTCCTTTTTTCTTTCCCATTAGAGCCATACCCATAGGTGATTCATTAGAAATTTTGTTATTCATAACATCAACCTCAGTTGGGCCTACTATCATATACTCAACTTCTTCTTTCATTTCAATATCTAAAACTTTCACAATATTACCAATTTGAACAGTTTTTAAATCGATATCGTCATCAGAAACAACCTTTACATTTTTAAGCATATTTTCAATAGTAACAATTCTAGCCTCAACTTCAGCTTGCTCATTTTTAGCATCATCATATTCAGAATTTTCAGAAAGGTCGCCAAAACCTCTAGCCTCTTTTATTCTTTCAGCTACCTCTTTTTTCTTAGTTGTTTTTAAATAATCTAATTCCTCTTCTAATTTCTTAAGTCCCTCATAAGTTAAAACTACTTCTTTCTCTGACATATAAGAACCCCCAGTCTGCTATCTTTAGCACAAAAATCTCTTTAGCAGTTACTACTACTAATGTTTTTTATATTACACTTTTATTAATATATTGTCAAGATTAATTTTTAAATAGAACTTTTCCCGTCATTTCCTTAGGGATTTCCTCGCCCAAAAGTTTTAACATAGTAGGAGCCAAATCGCAAAGTGAACCCTCTTCTACTTCAGTTCCCTCTGGTGCACCAATTAAAATAAACGGTGTATCGTTGGTAGTATGAGAGGTAACTGGCTCATTCTTTTCGTAATCAAACATAACATCAGCATTTCCATGGTCTGAAGTAATAAGCACATATCCATCTTGATTTAAAACTGCCTCTACTACTTTTCCAACACATTCATCTACAGTTTCAACCGCCTTTACTGCAGCATCGAAAACACCTGTATGGCCAACCATATCTGGATTTGCAAAATTTAATATAACAACATCATACTTCTTCTCATTTATTGCATTAACAACTTTCTCAGTAACAATATATGCACTCATTTCAGGTTGTAAATCATACGTTGGAACTTTAGGAGAAGGAACAAGTATCCTATCTTCTCCTTCTGAAACATGTTCAACTCCACCATTAAAGAAAAATGTTACATGAGCATATTTTTCTGTTTCTGCAATACGAAGTTGCTTATACCCCTTTTCACTTAAATATTCACCCAATTTATTTTTAAGTTCTTCCGGCTTAAAAGCAATATGAACATTTCTTAAATTCTCATCATATTGTGTCATGCAAACATAGTAAAGAGGAAAATATCCTTTCTCTCTTCTGAATTCTTCAAAATCTTCATTCATAAGCGCCCAAGTAATTTCACGAGCTCTATCTGTTCTAAAATTATAGAAAATAATTGAATCATTTGCATCGATTGTAGCAACCGGATTTCCATTCTCAGTAATTACAAACGGTTTAACAAACTCATCTGTTTCATTTCTATCATAAGAGATTTGAACCGCCTTTACTGGATCATCGCAAAGCTCTCCTTTTCCCAAAACCATAGCATCATATCCAAGCTGTACTCTTTCCCATCTCTTATCTCTATCCATGATGTAATATCTACCCATAACAGTAGCAATTTTTCCTATACCAATTTCTCTTAAAGTATTTTGAAGCTCTTCCACAAATCCTTTACCAGAAGTAGGAGAGACATCACGTCCATCCAAAAAAGCATGAATATAAACCTCCTCTAAATTATTTTCTTTTGCAAGCTTTAATAATGCTTTCAAATGATTTATATGACTATGAACTCCCCCTGTTGAAAGCAGTCCATATAAATGCAGTTTTGAATTATTCTTTTTGCAATTTTCAATTGCACCCAAAAATTCTTCATTCTTAAAGAAACTTCCATCATCTATACTTTTTGAAATACGAGCAAGTTCTTGATAAACAACACGACCTGCTCCCATATTCATATGTCCTACTTCAGACGTTCCCATCTGTCCTTCTGGAAGGCCAACCGCAAGGCCACTTGTTTTTAATCTAGAATGAGGATATTTAACTAAAAAAGAATCTAAATTTGGCTTTTTTGCCGCTGCAATAGCATTTCCACGAGTTTCAGGATTTATCCCAAAACCATCCATAATAATTAGAGTAACCAATTTATTCTTCATTTCTACTATCATCCTTTCAAAACACATTTCTATTTATTCTTATTATATTTCTTTAGCATATCAATAAATGCATAAGTATATGAACTTTCATCTGCATATGTATTACCATCAATATCCATAATACACTTGCAAATTGATAAAGTATCATTTATTAAATTGTCTGTATAATTCGTACCTGCCAGTTTATCTACAGATGTCGAAAGCTCTATATATTTAGGTATATTACTAAAAGTTGTACTTAATACACTATTTGCTTCCCCCAAATTTTTACTATCATCATAATTAAACTTATCAATAAAAGCTTTTTCTTCTTCTGTAACAATTCCACTAGCATTAGCAATTCCAATAAAAATACTGTTCATATATTTTTTCATATCATTTATAATAGTTTCACATTCTGGTTTAGAAGGTATTAAATATTCTTCACTAAAATTATATAAATCTTCTATTTTTTTTATTAATCCTTGGTACTGATTAAAAGCATTTTCTAAAATTACTAATCTTGAATTTTCCACATTTAATCCCTTCTTCTTTTTTAATACTTAACTATTCCAACAAAATCACTAGCTGTTAAACTTGCTCCTCCAATTAATCCACCATCAATATCTGAAGTATTAAATAACTCATTTGCGTTAGAAGGTTTTACACTTCCGCCATATTGTATACGTACATTTTGAGCGATTTCCTCATTATACAAACTAGCTATAACACTCCTAATAAATTTACAAGCATCATTTGCATCTTCTACTGATGCAGTTCTACCCGTACCAATCGCCCAAACAGGTTCGTACGCAATAACTATATTATTCATATCTTCACTAGATATATCTTTTAATGCTAAAGTAGTCTGTCTTTTTAAAACAGAATTAGTAAGCTCATTCTCACGTTCTATCAAAAGCTCGCCTACACAAACTATAGGCTTTAACCCATATTTTAAAGCGGCTTTTAATCTACTATTTATTGTTGCATCTGTTTCAGCAAAATATCTTCTTCTTTCAGAATGACCAATAATAACATATTCAACTCCAACCTCTTTTAGCATTTCTCCAGATATTTCACCTGTAAAAGCCCCGTTATCTGCCCAATGAATATTTTGTGCTCCAACTTTAATATTTGTTCCGCGAGTTGCTTCAACAACAGCCGGAAGGCAAACAAAAGTAGGACAAACAACTACTTCTACATCAGCATCTTTTACTAATGGTTTTAATTCATTAATAAGGTTAACTCCCTCACTAGGAGTTTTATTCATTTTCCAATTTCCTGCAATAATTTTTCTACGCATTTTATTTTCCTTTCCAATTCATCTATCTAATTCCACATCTTTAGGTCTTGAAGTGGTGTATTGTTTTGCTTCTTCTTTCTCTGGTCCCTCTTTTGCTAAAAGAGCCTTAATACCAGGTAGCTCTTTTCCTTCAATAAACTCGAGCGATGCTCCTCCACCGGTAGACACATGTGTCATATCACTTGCTAATCCAAGTTTTTCAACAGCGGCAGCACTATCTCCACCGCCAATAATTGTAATAGCCTCTTTATTTTCAGCCATAGCTTGAGCCACAGCCTTAGTACCTTCAGCGAATTTATCTATTTCGAAGAATCCCATAGGTCCATTCCAAATTATTGTCTTATACCCTTTTATAGCGTCGGCAAATTTCTTAGCAGCTTCTGGTCCAATGTCTAAGCCTTGCCAACCCTCTGGAATTTTGTCAGAAGGCATAACCTGTGTTTCAGCATCAGGGCTAGCTTCTTTAGCACATATAGAATCCTCAGCAAAATAAAGTTTTACTCCTTTATATTTTGCTTTTGTTAAAAGTTCTTTTGCCAAATCTAATTTATCATCTTCACAAATAGAATTACCAACGCTACCACCTTTTGCTTTCATAAAGGTATAAGTCATACCGCCACCAATCATTATAGCATCAGCTTTATCCATTAAATTCTCAATAACACCAATTTTAGAAGAAACCTTTGCACCACCCAAAATTGCTAAGAATGGTCTCTTAGGAGTTTCTAATGCATCGCCCATAATTCCAATTTCTTTTTGAATTAAGTAACCACAAACAGCAGGTAAATACTTTGTAACACCTTCTGTTGAAGCATGAGCACGGTGAGCTGTACCAAAAGCATCGTTTACATATATCTCAGCAAGACTAGCTAATTCCTTTGCAAACTCAGGATCATTTTCTTCTTCTTCAGGATGAAGTCTTACATTTTCAATAAGCATAACTTCTCCTTCTTTTAATTCACTTGCCTTTGCTTTAGCATCAGGACCAATAACATCATTTGCAAAAGTAACCGGCATATTTAATAACTCAGAAAGTCTAGTTGCAACAGGTGCCAAAGTCTTTTTATCCTTCGTTTTTCCAATATGTGAACAAAGAATAACCTTTGCACCATTTTGAAGCAAATACTTAATAGTAGGTAATGCTTCAACTATTCTTCTATCATCCGTAATTTTGGTTTTGTCGTTTATATCTAGTGGAACGTTAAAGTCGCAACGAACTAAAACTCTTTTTCCTTTTACATCAATATCTTCAATTGTCATTTTATTCATAAAAAATTCCTCCTTCTTTTATTGCAATATTAGTTTCGGCTAATATTTCCAATTTTATTATACGTTTTTTAAAATTAAAATTTCCGCCAATTATTTTGTCAATACAGAAAAAAATTTTTTAATTTTGAGTGTCTTTCGACAAACTTCGCTTTTTAGACATGATATATTGGCGCCATGGTAGCTACCAAATATTTAAGAAAGGAGGTAAAAACATGCGTAGGATACTTAGAATTATAATTTTGGTTATACTTTTCTACATGCTTCTCATAGAAGTGTGCTATTAAAGTTTTCCAAAAGAAAAAAGCGAGGCCATAATCCTCGCTTTTTTCTTTTTAAACATGCGTAAGTTATTCTTGAGCTCTCGCTCTATGCTATAATTATATACTACACTTTATATCTCTGTCAACCTCCCTATACTTTATAAATTTAAACTATTCCCAACCAAACATTTCGTGTAAAATAGATTTGAGCTTTTGATGAAACTCTTGGCAATCATCTAAATCTGTAAAATTGTCTAGATTTGTTTCCTCAATAATAGTCTTAAGTTTATTCGGAACAACTATATCTCTTTTTTCAAACTCTCTTATTTGATTTTTGATATTCTCCCGAATCTCATTGAATTCATCTTGTACTGTTTTATTATCCTCCTCAGCAGTATTAGTTGTATCATCAGAACAATGTGCAAATGCACATGTAGATAACCTAAAAATCTCCCCAATAAACTTAATACGCAATATAGTGTTCTCTTGCCTTTCTTCTTCAATTTTATTGTTGTGTTCAATTTCCTTGAATTTCAAATATCTGTCCCACCTATTTGGATTATCGATAATAATCTTAATTACTTTGAAAACTGCCTTAATACACAAAAAAGGGTATTTAATCCAACCTATAATAATTGGTTTTAATGTCAACAAACGTGCTTTCCTATAGTATCGAGATTTAAAAAACAAACGTAACTCTGAATTCATGACTATACCTCCAAATATTACTCTGGAGGTTTTGCAAAGTCCCCCAGAAAAAACAATTAATTTTCTCCTGACTTTGCGTATAAAGTATCTCATACAGGTGTATTATATCATTTTTTCAAAGAACGCACAAGGTAGTAAATTTGGGCATAAAAAGAGCCCCAAAGGGGCTCGGCAAACCAAATTAACCAAGTTCTGCAAAATACTTAATTGTTCTAACCATTTGACTTGTATAAGAATTTTCATTATCGTACCAAGCAACAACTTGTACTTGATATAATCCATCTCCAATTTGAGATACCATTGTTTGAGTAGCATCAAATAATGAACCATAAGTCATTCCAATAACATCAGAAGAAACAATAGGATCTTCAACATACCCAAAGGATTGAGAAGCTCTAGCCTTCATAGCAGCATTAATTCCTTCTGCAGTTATATTTTCTCCTCTAACAACAGCTGTTAAAATAGTAGTAGAACCAGTAGGAACAGGAACTCTTTGAGCTGATCCTATTAATTTACCATTTAATTCAGGAATAACTAATCCAATAGCCTTAGCAGCACCAGTAGAGTTAGGAACGATATTAGCAGCTCCAGCTCTAGCTCTTCTTAAATCACCTTTTCTGTGAGGACCATCTAAGATCATTTGGTCACCAGTATATGCGTGAATTGTAGACATTATTCCACTTTGAATAGGTGCATAATCATTTAACGCTTTAGCCATAGGAGCCAAGCAGTTAGTAGTACAAGAAGCAGCAGAAATAATAGTATCTTCAGGTGTTAGTGTATTTTCATTAACAGAATAAACAATAGTTTTTAAATCATTACCAGCAGGTGCAGAAATAATAACTTTCTTAGCACCAGCGTTAATATGTGCTTGAGATTTTTCTTTAGAAGTATAGAAACCTGTACATTCTAAAACAACTTCTACGCCGAGTGCTCCCCAAGGAATATTGTTAGCGTCAGCCTCTTTATAGATAGTCAATGTCTTTCCATCAACTGTTATTGTGTTTTCATCATCATTTGCAGATACAGTATGAAGATTTTCTCCAATCCTGCCACAATAACCACCTTGTGCAGTATCATACTTCAAAAGGTGAGCAAGCATTGAAGGCTTAGTTAAATCGTTTATTGCAACGATTTCATATCCTTCGGCTCCGAACATTTGCCTAAAAGCAAGACGTCCGATTCTTCCAAAACCATTAATACCAACTTTTATAGCCATAGCCATAACCTCCTATATTCTTTTTTACTACAAAAATTATTCTATATCAAAGAATTTTATTTTTCAATAGAGTCCTGCAAAAATTTCTACAGTTTTAATATAATCCGTAGTATACAAATTACCAATCATACAGATAGCCTCAGCAATAGTAATACTATCTCTTGGTCTTACTGTATTGTCTGGATAACCATTGATTATATGTGCTCTAACTACTCCCTTTATATATGGTAACGCCCAAGGAGATATATTATTAACATCTTCAAAAGTTAAATTATATTCATCATAAGTTAACTCAAGCATTTTGCATAAAATCACGCTTGCCTCTTGACGAGTAATACTCGCCTTAGGCTTTATATATATTTCTTCATCTTCTAAATTCCCTACAACTACTCCATCTCTAATTAATGCATTTATATATTTTACATATTTATCTGAAATCTCTGAATAATCTATAAAATCTTTTGTTTTTACATCACTTTCTACATTTTTTGCAATAGCCATAAGAGAAAAAAACTCTTCACGCGTTATAGGTCTTTTTAATATATCCGATAATCCTTCAATTTCAAAAACCTTATCTAAAACTTCATTCTCAGTTAAAATATTAATCTGAGGATCTGCCCAATGGGCAAATGTCACAGTTTGAACTAAAAATAGCATTATCAGACTCAAAGCAAAAAAAATTTTTTTCATTAGTTACCCCCCTTTAAGGTATTCCATTAAACTTTATCGGCAATATTATAACATTTTAACAATTAAATCGATATATTTTTATAACAAAAAAACGCGGTGAGTTTCCCCACCGCGTTTTTTTTAGCTTATCAGTCTCATCGTTTCCCGAGCAATCATAATTTCTTCGTTCGTCGGAATAACGAATACTTTCACCTTGCTATTCGGGCCCGTGATGTCCGCCTCTTTTCCGCGGACCTTGTTCTTTTCAATGTCAATTTCGATGCCCAAGTTACCCAGGCCCTCCATGACGTTTCTTCTTACTTCTCCGTCGTTTTCGCCAATTCCGGCGGTAAATACGATTGCATCGGCTCCGTTTAGGGTCGCCATGTAGGCACCCACATACTTTTTCACCTGGTATGCAAACATATCGAGTGCCAGTTTGGCCCTTTCATTTCCTTCCTCTGCAGCAGCTTCCAGATCTCTAAAGTCGCTGCTCACACCGGAGACGCCCTCGACTCCACATTTTTCGTTTACGAAGTCGTTTAAGTCATCCACTTCCACCCCACAGTGCTTAATGATATACGGGATAATGGCGGGATCTATTGCACCGCACCTTGTCCCCATCATAACACCATCAAGCGGAGTAAAGCCCATACTGGTATCTACCGACTTGCCATCCTTTATGGCCGTTATGCTGGAGCCGTTGCCCAAATGGCACACGATGATCTTCGTGCCTTCGGGCCCTTTTCCAAGCATTTCAGCCGTCCTTTGAACGATGTACTTGTTGGAGGTACCATGTGCCCCGAATCTCCTTATGTTGTATTTCTTGCTCATCTCATAAGGCAGGGCATACATATTGGCCTTCTCAGGAATCGTCCAGTGGAACGTCGTATCAAACACGGCGACCATCGGAACATTGGGCAGTGCCTCATGGCACATCCTCATCCCAATAGCATGGGCCTTGTTGTGAAGAGGTGCCATCTCCGCCAAAGCTTCGATTTGATCCGTAACCTCAGCATCAACCAGAGTAGACTCTTTGAAGATACTGCCGCCCTGGACCACACGATGACCAATTGCATCGATTTCATCCAAAGAAGAAATCACCCCAACCTCTTTGTCCATCAAGGAAGCCAAGACCGAATTTACAGCTTCCAAGTGAGTGGGCATGGGGCTATCATATACCTTTTGCCTGCCATCAGAAGTCTTGTGCTTATGGAACGCATCCGGGAAACCGATTTTTTCGCAGTTTCCTTTGGCCATTACTGTTTCAGTTTCCATGTCAAACAACTGGTATTTGAGTGAGGAACTTCCACAGTTGATAACGAGTATTTTCATAACTACCTCCTATTCTTTCTTTTAAGTAAATGCCCAAAACTACAATTTACCCATCCTCCTTCTAAACACATAGAAGTTTTATCAATACACTTTTAAATTTTTCCACTCTCTATTATAATATCTGTTAGTTATTATGTCAATCAAAAAGGTAAAAAAATCGCGGTGAGTTTCCCCACCGCGATCCATATTCTTTTTTACAACCACTCTGCCGGCCTATCGCCTACGTAGGCGACTTTGATTTTACCATCAGGATACAAGGTTACCCTTCTAAGGTGATCTCCATTATATTCCCCGCAGAAGAATTTCGGCGGGATACCTGCAAACCATAACGGTGTCCAAACCCCTTTATAGTTCTCAGGTCTATAAGTTTGAACGACCTTACCCTTGGAATATTGATATAACAGGATTCCAAGAAATAACTCCTCAAATCGCTCGAATTGCTCTTCAGACAACCTCGACCTATCAATCACTCCGAGCCAGATATCTTTTACGATACGGCATCTCTCTCAGCCACGTTCCATATTGACTTTGGGTGCAAACTCCATTTCGTCAAGACCTATCCACTCTGTCGAGTGATTTTTGAAATCTACCTTTACCGCCCCATTGGGATAGAGTATAACTCTTTTTAAGTCAGCACCATGATACTTTTTGGAAAAGTCTTGAGGCTTCACCCCGGTAAAGCATAGCGGGGTCCAAATCCCGCTGTAATGGTCCCCCTCCAAGTTCAGAAGAACTATCTTCTTCCCCTTGGCATGTTCCACCAGCAACAATCCCCAGAACAGCTCGCGAAAACGATACGCCACAACGTCAGACACGTTGTCGTCCATTATGCTCAGCCAAATGTCAACCACCTTGCCGCACTGAACCCAGGCAGTATCTTTGTCACAGAGCATGGATAATGCCAGACTTTCTGCCATTCCTATTCCTTTCCTCCTTATTTTGTTTTCAGTAAATTCCTAAGTCTACAATTTACCAATCCTCCCTCTAAAAACATAGAAGTATTATTTTTACATATTTTCTATCTCTATTATACTATCGATTAAATTTTAAATCAATAATTTCTTCACATAATATTTTTACGAATTACAGTACAAAATCTATCTTCCTAGTTTCAATATCCACCCTAGCAAGTATTACTTCTACCTCATCACCCAATCTATAGACTTTATGCGACCTCTCTCCAATTAAAGAATATTGATTTTCATTAAAAACATAATAATCATCTGGAATATTTTCTACTCTAACAAGTCCCTCTATAGTATTAGGAAGCTCAACAAAAAATCCAAAAGATGTAACAGACGAAATAACACCACGAAACTTCTCGCCAATAAACTGACTCATATACTCTGCTTCTTTTAACTCTACCGAATCCCGTTCAGCTAAATCAGCCTCTCTCTCCTTTTCAGATAAATGCTTTGCACCCTCAACAGAAAACTTTCTAAGTTTTTTCGTTCTCTTGTCTGATCTAAACTTATATCCATTCTCTATTAACTCGCTCATAACTCTGTGAATAAACAAATCTGGATAACGTCTAATTGGAGAAGTAAAATGACAATAATATTCCGCAGCAAGTCCAAAATGACCTGTATTATCTGGACTATATCTTGCTTGTTGCATAGATCTTAACATAAGAGTAGAAATAACTTTTTCTTCCGGCTTACCTTTTATATCTTTTAGTAAACTTTGAAAAGCTTTTGGTTTTAACGAATTAAGCCCCTTAATTCTATACCCATAATTATAAATAAACCTAACAAAATTCTCTAACTTTTCAGTATCTGGTAAATCATGAACCCTATACATAAACGGAACTTCAAGCCAATAAAATCTCTCTGCAACTGTCTCATTTGCAATAAGCATAAAATCTTCAATTATATTATTGGAAATAGTAAGTTCATATTTCTTTACATCAATAGGCTTATTTTTTTCATCTAAAATAACCTTTGCCTCAGGAATTTCAAAATCTATACTTCCCCTCATTGTCCTTCTTTTACGAAGAATATTAGATAATTTCTCCATCAACTTAAAATCACTTACTAAATCTTTGTATCTTTTAATTAACTCTTTGTCTTTATTTTCAAGTATCTTAGTAACATCTGAATAATTCATTCTCTCATTGACATTTATAACACTCTTAAAAATATCACTGTCTATTACTCTACCCGTATTATCTATTTGCATCATAACACTAAAAGCGAGTCTATCCTCTTTTGCGTTCAAACTACAAATACCATTAGACAACTTACGAGGTAGCATTGGAATTACCCTATCTACCAAATAAACACTCGTACCACGCTCATATGCCTCTTTATCTAAAGCAGCGCCCTCTTTTACGTAATAAGAAACATCGGCAATATGAACCCCTAGAAGGTAATTACCATTTTCTAATTTTTCAATAGACACAGCATCATCTAAATCTTTAGCATCCTCTCCATCGATTGTAACCATATTTATATTTCTTAAATCACGTCTATTTTTATATTCTTTCTTAAGAACTTCTTCTGGGATTTTAT
>JAEEGK010014766.1_pt1 | contig 17408 bp, 11 predicted proteins | sample 8958771 | NCBI WGS metagenome assembly JAEEGK01 (sample SAMN16246547, study PRJNA631951) | gut metagenome | biome: gut microbiome; feature: rumen; material: SC-attached | host: Bos | place: Iran: Karaj | collected 2018-10
CCGACGCAAAGGCCACAACAAATAAGACAATAGCGATGATAACGGTAGTGCGCCATTTGGCAGGCGTGTTGATGTGGTCATCACCCATGCAGAAATAGATGTAGGCCGAAACCAACGAGGCCAAAAAGCCCACGATGACGATAGACAACCCACTGATTGCCTTGAACTTGGATGAACGCTCCATCATTTCCTTGATGTCGTTCAGTGTATTGAGAACTTCCCTGTTTTCCATAGTTGTTAAAGTACTTTGCGCTGCAAAGTTACAACTATTTTCTTACATGGCAAGTTTTTTGTGCAGTTTCCGTGTTTTTGCAGCCTAAAATCAAATCAAGATGAAAGAAGTAAGAGTATGATTTGCCCCCAGCCCGACGAGTCTTTTGCACATCGGGGGCGTGAGAACGGGCGTTATATAACTATCTGTTTGCCAAGAAGAACGGCGGCAAAATGATTCTCCGTATTGAGGACACCGACCAAACGTGCTTTGTGCCGGATGCCGAATAATATATTGTTGAATCGCTCGACTGGTGCGGCATCAAGTTCAACGAGAGCGACTATGTGGGCGGCGATTTCGGCTCTTATAAGCAGAGCAACCGCAAGCACCTTTATAAACAATACAGCGACGAGCTTTTGGCGAAAGGCTGCGCCTACATCGTTTTCGACACCACCGAAGAGAACTACCGGAAACGATATTACAAGGGCGAATTGCCACGAAAGCAAACTTTTGAGAGCCTTGTGCTCAGCACCGACCCCAAGTTCGTCCAGAAAAGGTGGCAAACCGCTCACGGACAAGACTATGCGAACAATGCGTCTACTTCTGTAAAAGAAAACACGACAAAAAGCGAAAATATGTCTACTTTTGTAAACCGATTCGGGCAAAAACTAACGCCCGTGTCTACTTTGGAAAATACTAATCAATGAAAATTATTTTCCGTGTCTACTTTTTGCAGGCAGTACACAGGAAGAATTCGGCGCCGTCTTTTTGATGGTCGGGGTGACGATGGTAATGCTGAATCTTAAATTCCCTCCATTGGAAAAATAAGTGGATAAAAACAGCTTATTTGGAAAAGTGATTGTAAATATTTGTTTATCAAATAAATATAATGGAAAAATAAAAATAGAATTGGGTTTTTATTCATCTATTTTTATTAAATTTACTGAATTTGGCAAAATAAGCGAAATAATTAGTCTTATTTTTCCAAAAAGATGTATCTTTGCGGCGTAAAACAAAAATGAAAAGTGATGGTAATAGATGAACTTGTTGAAAAACAGATGATTTCTCGAATGAGGCTTGACAACCCTTGGTGGTCGAGTGGGGTTATTCGCGAAGATTTCAAGGCATTGATGCCGAGGGCTTATCTTGACAGTTTCCATTCGATGGTGAGCAATATGGGTGTCAAAAGGGCTTTTATCCTGATGGGACCGCGCCGTGTCGGGAAGACGGTGATGATTTATCATTCCATACAACGCTTTATTAATGAGGGTGTTTCGCCACAAAACCTCGTTTATCTTTCTGTGGAAACGCCTATTTACAATGGAATTTCCCTCGAACAACTGATGAACATCGCGTTCAAGGCCGTCGGGAAGGCGTTTTCGTCCGAAGAGCGGTATTATGTCTTTTTCGACGAGGTGCAATACCTGAAAGATTGGGAAATTCACCTCAAATCGTTGGTCGATGCGTTTCCCAACGTGCGTTTTGTGGCCTCGGGTAGCGCGGCGGCGGCATTGAAGAAAAAGAGCATAGAGAGCGGTGCCGGACGCTTCACCGATTTCCATCTGCCTCCGCTGTTGTTCTACGAATACCTTCAATTGCACCATCAGGAGCATCTGATTAAGGAAAGCGAAGTCAATTGGAACGGACAGCCCACTCCCATCCTTGAATCGACTGATATTCAGCGACTCAACGAATTGTTTATCGGCTACATCAACTACGGCGGCTATCCCGAAGTGGCCTTCAACACGGAAATTCAAGCCGACCCAGGGCAATACATTCGTCACGACATCATTGACAAGGTGCTGATGCGCGACTTGCCCATTCTGTACGGCATTACCGACGTGCAGGAACTGAATTCCATGTTCACGATGATTGCCTATCTGTCGGGCAACCAGTTCTCGTTTGAAAGTCTCGCACAAAACACGGGCGTGAAGAAGGATACGTTGCGAAAATACCTTGAGTATCTTGAGGCGGCGTTCCTCATCAAGACCATCCACCGCACTGACAACACCGCCAAACGTTACCAGCGCGAGCGGAATTTCAAGATTTACCTGACCAATCCTTCGTTGCGTTGCGCCCTTTTCCAGCCCATCACCACCGCCGATGCGGAGATTGGCGAGATGGTGGAGACTGCCGTCATCACGCAATGGGTGCCACGCTTGGGCGACGATGTCAGTTACGCCAACTGGCGCATCGGGAAGAAGGAGATGGGCGAGGTGGACATTGTGGGCATCAATGCGGCACGACAAAAACCCGATTGGGCCGTTGAAGTCAAGTGGAGCGACCGCTATTTTGAGAATCCCAACGAACTATCCTCGTTGAAAACCTATATGGAAACCAACCACTTGACGCAGGCTTTGGTAACCACGATGACCCGAAGCGGTTTGGTTGGCCAAAGTTGGGGCAATCTGCAGTTTATGCCAGCGGCTTGCTATGCCTATCTTGTCGGACGGAACACGCTGAAACGGGTTAAAAGTAGGGTGGGGTTCTAATCATTAACACAATGGTAACTATGAAGAAATATTCGCTAATATTTGTTCTTTCTTTCTTCTTATTCGCTTGTAATGAGCAAGTTGAGAAGGGACAATGGAACTTGGTTATGACCCAACCCGCCCAAATCTGGGAGGAATGTTTTCCCTTGGGTAACGGTCACCTCGGCATGATGCCTGATGGTGGCATTGAGAAGGAAACTATCGTCTTGAACGACATTACTTTATGGTCAGGTGGGCCGAGCGACGACAGTAATCCTTTGGCTTTGGAATCGCTGCCTGAAATCCAAAGGCTGTTGAAGGAAGGCAAGAACGATGAAGCCCAAAACCTGATGTATGAGACTTTTGTCTGCGGCGGCGAAGGCTCGGGTTACGGACAAGGCGCGAAGGTGCCTTTTGGCTGCTATCAGACCTTGGGCAACATGACTATCGAATACCAATATCCTAATGATGATTCCGTAACCAACTATAAACGAACACTTTGCCTCAATGATGCCATCCACAAAGTTTCTTTTGAAAAAGGCGGCCAACATTATGAGCGCAAGGCTTTTATTTCCCGAAATGATGATGTAGCTGTGCTGCGTTTAACGGGACCAGTTTCCATCACACTTGACCTTTCCCGTCCCGAAAAAGCCGAAGTCTTTTCGGATGCTACTTGTACAGTTATGTGCGGCCAGTTGGATAGCCATGTCGAAGGAGTAGAGGGGATGAAATATTATGCTAAAGCACAATCAGTTACAGAAAACAGCGAAACGGTTATCTATTTCTGTGCCGCCACCGATTATATGTGCGACACCCCCGAAACGTATGTCAAAGAGCACCTGCAAAAGGCCATTGAAAAAGGCTTTGATGCCGTGAAAAACGACCATTTGAAAGCACACCACGAACTATTTGACCGCGTGGAGTTGCAGATTGGAGAACCAAAAGAAAACCAAGACCTTACCTTGGAAGACCATTGGAAAGACTTCCTCGTGAACGACGACCCGTGGCTGCCGACTTGTTATTTCCATTTTGGGCGTTACCTGCTCATCAGTTCTACGCGCGAGGACCTTTTGCCGCCCAACCTGCAAGGGCTGTGGGCCAACACCATACAAACCCCGTGGAACGGCGACTATCACCTGAATATCAATGTGGAAATGAATCATTGGCCTTGTGAAGTCTTCAACCTTTCGGAACTGCATCTGCCGCTGATTCACTTTGCAGAAGGACTCATGCCATCAGGGAGCAAAACCGCCCGAGATTTTTACGGTGCCCGAGGTTGGACAGCCCATGTGGTGTGCAATCCGTGGGGTTTCACGGCTCCCGGCGAACATCCCTCATGGGGCGCGACCAATACGGGTGGGGCTTGGCTGGCCTTGCACGCTTGGCAGCATTTTGAGTTCACGCAAGACACCACCTTTTTGCAAGAAGCCTATCCATTAATGAAAGAAGCCGCGCAATTCTTCCTCGACGCGATGATTGAAGAACCCGAACACGGCTGGCTCGTCACCGCCCCGACGACCTCGCCTGAAAATGCCTTTTGGCTCAACGACAGCACCGCCGTCAGTGTATGCATGGGCAGCACGATGGATGTGCAGATTGTCAGAGAGTTGTATGACGCGGTTTGTCAGTCGGCAAGCATTTTAGGAGTCGATGAATCTTTTGTCGATAGCCTGCAAAATGCGAAATCAAAGTTTCCGCCGATGCAGGTCAGCGAGCAAGGTTATTTGCAGGAATGGCTGAAGGACTACAAGGAAGTGGAGCCGAAGCACCGCCATGTGTCGCACTTGTTCGGTCTCTATCCCGGCACGATGCTCACCCCGACCAAGACGCCTTTATTAATGGAGGCTTGCCGTCAGACCCTAATCCGTCGCGGCGATGAAGGCACGGGGTGGTCGAGGGCATGGAAAATCTGCTTCTGGGCGCGTCTCGGCGACGGCGACCATGCTTATCGACTTTTGAGAAACCTGCTCGAACCTGCCATCCGGCTCGATAGAAGCCATCAAGCAGGCACTTATCCCAACCTTTTCTGCGCCCATCCGCCTTTCCAAATCGACGGCAACTTCGGCGGCACGGCAGGCATTGCGGAGATGCTTTTGCAAAGTCATGACGGAGAAATCGAGTTGCTTCCCGCCTTGCCATCGGTATGGAAAAACGGCCACTTCAAAGGGCTGTGCGCCCGTGGCGGCAAGGTGGTGGAGTGTAGTTGGAAAGACGGGAAGGTTACACGTTCTGTGGTGACTTCGCGGTAAGGCATTTAGAAATACTATTTATAAGTATTCGAGTATCACTCACGCGTCACCCAGTTTTCAACTTTCACTCCAGGCATCGGTTCAAAATCTTTCAAGTTGTCGGTTACAACCGTCAAACCATAATGACGTGCGGTTGCACCAATGAGCAGGTCAAATTGCCCAATAGGGTTTCCTTTGTGCTTCGTGGCAAAGCGAATTTCCCCATAATCATCAAAGACTTCTGAAATAGGAAATATTTCAACATTGCGCCTAAGCCATTCAGCCTCCCGATAGTGTTTTTCGAAATTTTTGCTGTTATAAGCTCCATAAATCAGTTCGGCCACTGTGACCTCTGAAGCACAAAGCTGTTGCCGGGGCAAAGCATCCACATGGTCAGCCACTCCACTACGGTTCTTGAAATACTCAATCCATGAGACCGTATCAAGCAAATACTTTTCCATAGTCGTCAGTCGTCAAGATTGATTTCACGGGGAATATCTGATGCTCTTGCCTCAAGAATAGCGGCCTCCATGAGGGCGGCATCCTCGGGATCATCAGTCCAGCAACCACGCAAACTGCGGAACTGACGCTCGGCTTCTATTTCAGCCGCACGTTCCTGCTGGGCTTCAAAATCCGCTAATGCTGTTGGATTCATATACATCAAACGTATCAGCCTTGCAGCCTCAAGCATTCTTTTCATTGCTTCTTCGTTGCCACGAATTTTGCCAATCTCGCGGTCAAGTTCCATATCCATCTGTACTGCTGTCATAACCCAACAATTTTTGATTATCGCCGCAAAAGTAACAAAATCTCCCAATAGGGAAGCCCTTGTCAAAAGATTTGTCCCTTTTTTCTCACCCCAAAAGAATTTTTATCTATTCTGCGCTGCTAAGACGGGAGAGTTTGTTTTCGGCCAAAAAAAGCGCATTCTTTGCTTTGTTCCTCAATAGAGAATTTGCACAATTCACATCGTGAAATGAGGAAAGAATTAGCATTTAATCCAGACGCTGCGAAACTTTTTTACTTATTGCACATAAATTCCCTATCTTCGCAGCGTTAAAACATTTTCCTATGAAAATCGTCAGCTACAACGTGAACGGCATCCGTGCGGCCATCAACAAGGGCTTGCTGCAATGGATCAATGACTACCAACCCGACGTGCTCTGCTTCCAGGAGCTGAAGGCCACACCCGACCAAATCCCTTTGATGGACTTTGAGATGATGGGCTACCACCACTATTGGTTCCCCGCGCAGAAAAAAGGCTACAGCGGCGTGGGACTCATCACGAAACAGGAACCCGACCATGTCGTTTACGGCATGAACGAACCGCTTTACGACAACGAAGGCCGTTTTCTCCGCGCCGATTTTGGTGATTTGTCGGTGGTGAGCGTCTATCATCCTTCGGGCACTACAGGCGATGAGCGTCAAGCCTTCAAGATGGTGTGGTTGGACTTCTTCCGCCAGTATGTCAACGGGTTACGGAAGGAGAGACCGCAATTGGTGCTTTCAGGCGACTACAACATCTGCCACGAGGATATCGACATCAACAACCCAAGAAAACACGACACGTCGTCGGGATTCCTGCCCGAAGAACGCCAATGGATGACAGACTTTTTGAGTGACGGTTACGTCGACAGCTTCCGTCAGCTCGTGAAGGAGCCTAACCAATACAGTTGGTGGAGCTTCCGTGCCGGTGCCCGTGCCAAGAACCTCGGCTGGCGCATCGATTACCACATGGTGACCGACAACCTTCGCGACCGCATCGCCGATGTGGGCATCCTGCCGCAAGTGATGCACTCCGACCATTGCCCTATCGTTCTGGAATTGAAATGATTTTCCAGAAATGGTTTGCTGTTTGGAAAAAAACCGTACCTTTGCAGCGGATTAAGTTCCGATGGCCTTATAGTTCAAGGGATAGAACGGAAGTTTCCTAAACTTTAAATCTAGGTTCGAGTCCTAGTGGGGCTACTATCCTAATCAACTGAAACAATGTTGGTTAGGTGTTTTTGTTATTATGGCAAAGAACAAATTTTACGTCGTTTGGCAAGGCCGTCATCCTGGCATTTATGATAGTTGGGAGGTTTGCGAAAAAGAGGTTGTAGGCTGCATCGGAGCCAAATACAAAGGCTTCCCCAATCGCTTAAGCGCAGAAACCGCATTTAGGGAAGGTCCTGACAAGTATTGGGGCAAGGAAGTCGCACCCATCATTGACCTTTCTGCAGCGAAAGAACAGCCCGCCAGTCCGGCCATTGCAGTGGACGCGGCCTGCGCAGGCAATCCGGGAAAAATGGAATATCAAGGTGTTTGGGTGAATTTCAGCACCCATCCAGCATCGCAAAAACTTTTGTTCAAAAGTCCGGTCTTTCCCAATGGCACCAACAACATCGGCGAGTTTCTGGCCATTGTTCATGCGCTAGCTTTGCAAAAGAATAACGGTTGGAATTTCCCCATCTACAGCGACTCGGTTAATGCCCAGTTATGGGTGAAGCAGAAGAAATGCAAGACCAAACTGCAACCCAACGACAAGAACGCTTATTTGTTTGAATTGGTGGAACGCGCCGAGAAATGGCTGGAAAACAATGAGATAAAAGTTCAAATCTTGAAATGGAAGACTGAAATTTGGGGTGAAATCCCCGCTGATTATGGAAGGAAATAAATTCCGTTTTTCACGGAACGAGGTTTTTTTCTTACTTTTACCGCCCGAAAGACAAGCATAGGCGATGCTCAAATACGACTCATATTACTTTCAGTGTCCGCATTGCGGGGCTTGGTTAGAAGGCCGTCATCTGAAGGCCGAGATGGTCAACCAGTCCATTTTGTATTCCGACGGCAAAGTGCTGAACGACAACCTCATCACCACGCCACAGAAGATGATTCTTTGCCCCTCGTGCGGCCATAATTTCTGGGTCGAGCATCCTGAAGAGCCTTTCATTACCTACGAGAAACCCGAAGCCGAGATTTACTCGTGGAACACTTGGCGCTTTTTCGGCATCAACTTTTCGGACAACAAGGGTAAATTGGCACTCATCAACCACTACAAGACGTTCCTGAAAAAGAGCCACTACGATCCAAAGAAGGAGATTTACCTGCGGCGGTTTCTGTGGTGGGCCTACAACGACCTGCACCGCAACCACCAGCACATCCGCCTAATCTATTTCCTCAACGGATTCATGAGCTACGGTGTGTGGCGCCACAACCGCAGACTGCTCATCGAGGGCGAGAAGCTGTTTCTGAAGAATTGGAAAGGCTTTAATGACAACTTGAAGCGTCTGTTAATTCTGTTGGAAAAACACCCCGACGAGCAAATTGACCTTGAGGTGCCCGAGATTTACCGCGAGTTGCGACAATTCGACAAAGCCAAGGAGCTTTTAGAAAAATTAGGTAGCCGCACCCATTTCACCAACGAGATTTTGCGTCATTCCAAATGGAAGGACTCGCGGGTGTTCATGGTTTCTGGATAGGAATCTCAAATCTCCCCAATGATCTCCTCAAAACTCCGTTTGTCCTCTAATCCGTTCATCTTCTCCTGCTTGATGCGCGACTTGCGTCGGGCGTAGCTGTTGGTCTGTAGATTCATCAAGATGGAGATGACCTGGTTGCTAAAGCCCTGTTTGGCGAGGCAGCAGATTTGCAAGTCACTCTTGTTTAGAGCGGGATATTTTTCCATCAGCCTTTTAGTGAAGTCGCCATAGACCTTGTCGATGAGCGTCACGAAGTCGTCCCATTCACTTTCCTTCAGGTTGAAGTCAAGGGTCGAAGCAGTGATTTGTTCGGTGAGAGCGAGGGCAGTGACATACACCTTGTTTTTCTTCAAAGCCAGTTCCATTTGGTTTTTCATTTCCTCGGCTTTCAGCCTGACACTCAAGGTTTTCTGTCGCAAAAGCAGTAAAGTGACCACCAAAACAACCAACAAAGCGCCAAGGATGAGGTAGAGATACAGGCTCTTCAGTTTTTGTTCAGCTTGCAGGTTGTTTTTCTGCATCTGGAGGTCATATTCCGCCTTGATGCGCTGCACTTGCTCGCTGCGGTGCACACGGTCGGCCTGCATCATGTTCTCGTTGAACAACTCGTGACATTCAAGGGCCTGGGCATAGTTGCCTTGCATCTGATAGAGATAACAAAGGGCTTGGTAAGCCGACATGCGAACGCCCGCCATCTCGTTTTTGGTGGCTTCGGCGAGATAAACCATAGCGAGGCTGTCCTGCGACAAATAATAGTAGGCAACACCCAAAGTCAGCGGGCTGTCGCCTTCGGCACCGTTGGCACGGGCTTGTGTAACCAGCTCTATCACTTGAGCATAGTCTTCTTGTGGCAGCATCACATCACGGCTCAACTCCAAAAGGATGTCGTTTTCCATCGTCTTGTCGTTTAGGGCTTTGGCAAGGGTTAGGGCTTCATCGTAACGCTGTTGTGCCGCGTCAATGTTGCCCAACGAGGCCAACGTCCGTCCACAGTCACGTAGGGCGTTCATCAATACAGTGGAGTCGCTGATTTCACGAGCCAACGCGGTTGCATCTTCATGCAACGGCAGGGCTTCCGCAAACAATTCGTGTTTCCAGTAAGTGAAGCCGAGATTGTATTCGATTTGGGCTTTCAGGCGTTTCACTTCGGTTTGCTCTTGATTGCAACGACCGATGGCTAGCAACGCTTGGCTGAACGACTCGGCAGCGGCCTCTGACTGTTTGGCGGCACGTTGTTCGAGACCTTCCTGAAAACGCGTCTCGGCTTCCTTGAAGTAGCGTGCCTCGTGATGGCAAGCCGTGAGACCTACCATCACAAGGACCACCCATAGTACACTTCGTGTATTCATTGTTTCACGAATTTTATGGTTTGGTCTCCCAGGGTAATGAAATACATGCCAGCGGGCAATGCCTCGACATTAATTTGTTGGTTTTCAACGGTGATGCTGCCCGAAAGGACGGTTTGTCCCATCAGGTTGGTGATGCGGTAGGTTGTGGTAGGTTGAGAACCGATTGATTGCGACTCAACAAACAAGACGTTGTGAGCGGGATTAGGATAGACCGCAAACGCTGCATCATCCGTTTTTTCTTCGATACCGTTGTGCAGTTCAGCATAGATGGCATCGCAGTCCTCATCCTCTTCATGGTAGACCAGTTCATCACCCACCCAATAGCAACGCAAACCTTCTACGCGGAAGCCTTCGGTGTTGCGCATCAATCGCTCGGGGAAGAAACTGGTCATGTGGCCGACACCGCACACGATGTCGCCGCCGAAGAGATTGTCAGCATCGCTCACGTGGAGTACACGGTAGTTTCGGCCGTTGTTTTCGATGTTTTCCACGCCATCCACGTGCATAAAGAGGCTGTCGTATCCAATTTTGATGGTCCATTCGTCACCTATATTGGCGTTGAGGTTATATAGCGTGGTGAACTCCTCCAAGTCCTTGTTCCACCAATAGACGATGCCGTTCTCTTCGTAGACATATTCGTGCGTCACTTCGGTCCAAATGTCGCGGTCGTAGTGCGTGTTGCTGCGGATGATGATTTTCGGACGCTCGTTGCCAATGGTCGTATCCGCCACACATTCAAGGTGTTGATAAGTAATACTGCCATTGTTGTTTTGGATTTCGTAGTACCATTCGGAATTGTTGGGCAGGATAGGCTCCCTCGGGTTTTCTGTGACGAGATAGGTCATCTCTATCTTATTAACGTATGATTTATACTTGGAAAGCAAATCGTTGTGTTGCTTCAGATGGTCTTCTTCGAAAAGATAGAACTCGGGCTGCCACACTCCAGTCACCCAGGCTTCGCCGTCCCATTTTTCAAAGGTAACCACAGCGGGATAGCCCATTTCGTTCAATTCATAGACGGCGCGATGGGCATCCACAAAGGCATCGTCTTGCCACAGTTTGATTTCTGCGAGGGTGAGTCGGCCGTATGGATTGAAATTGTATTGCACCAGCTTTTGGTTCTCCCACACGCCATTATTCCGTTTTTGCGTCAAGACGCTGGTTTTATGTCCTTGTTGGTCGTAGCTGTAGGTGACGAGTACAGCGCTGTCGTTGTATTTTTCGGTTTCGGCGCTGAGCAAGAGGCTGTCTTCCGAGAACGTGCGGGTCTCCTGGCTGAGGGTCTGCCATTCGCCGGAGGAATAGCCTTGGGTGGTGATGATAACTTGGTTCTCGTGGTATTCATAGGTTTTTTCAGAAGTGGTGCTTTTATACCTTTTTTCCGTTTGCAATCGCCTTACTTCATCATAAGAATAAGAGATACTGTCTACTAAATCCATCTCATCATTATGATAGTCATTGAAATATCTGGTATAAGTCATGAGTAGGCCGTCTTCATAGGCGTAGTTGTTTTGATACGGTATTGCCATTGGATTAAAGTATGAATCGAATTCTTTGATGATGTGATAATCCGCGTCATAATAATAATACATCCAATGTCCATAATCCAAGTAAGTTTCAACAAAGCTTTTATCCAACAAACCATTGGATTTGTACCTGAATCCAGCATACATTTGGTCATTGTTAGCTTGATAAGGTTGGTTGGGGTTCAAATAAATGACGGCGCTGTCGGGCTGGCAGAGGTAGCCGTAGTAATTGTCGGGAGGATTGCTTGTTTCGACTACGGCAATATCAATAAGTTGGGCGCAGTTTTCAGGTTGCTGGAGCACTTGAAAGTTCTTCCAAATGCAGCCTTTGTTATCAAGAAGGCCAACCAAATAGATTTCATCTTCGTTTTTGCATATTCTACTGACACCTGCACTGCCGTTAAAGGGGAACTGCATGACTGTAGAGTTGTTTCTACACAGGCAATATTGCATTCCATGAGGATATGTATAGCAATAATAGTAATCTCCATTGTATGCGCAAAGGCAATCCACTATGTCATACGCATCAAAAGAACGAATTGTTTCACCGTTTCTCCAAATGGCAGGGAAGGAATATGTATCAAAACCTGTATCTAGGCTGTAAAATCCGAGCGTAAAGACAGAATCGTTATCGATGGAAATTGTGTTTACGGAAGATCCTACGATATAATCTGAAGGCTCATACATGTATAGGATGCTGTCGTTTTCCCATACCGTAGCATTAGTGCTTTCATCGGTGACATAACCACAGAAATAGGGTGTCCCGTTGTTGGGGTTCACTTCGGCATCGTAGATGAAGCTGGTGTGTTCGCCGTCGCCCAGCTGCCAATGTGTGGTGAAATCGGTTCCTTTCCATACGGTAGCCACCGTAATCTCTCCTTCATTTGTGTAACTACCTGCATAATACAGCGTGTCGTCAAGGCAATAAATGTCAATGATACGGACACCACTCATGCCTTGCGTCGACACATAAAGCAGGTCGTTTTTCCAGACCTCGGTGTACTTGAAAGAAGTTCCCTGGTAGATATTAATCATCCAATAAATGTTCTTGTTTGCATCGCAAACAATGGTTTTTGGAGTTGCATTCATGCCTTCATGGGATACGGTGTAAATGATTTCACCATTTCTGTAAACGGCAGCCACCTTTTGGTCGTTTTGCACATAATAACCTGTGGCAAAAATGTCATCAGCATTTGCGTTTAAGGCCAAGACCATCATCAATGCAATTGTAACTAGCTTTTTCATGGTATTAGGTTTTTTAATGGTTTATTTTACAACAAATTTCACCGATTGTCCGCCCACGCTGATGAAATACATTCCCACAGGCAGCGATTTAATATTAATCTGTTGGTTTTCAGCTGTAATGCTACCCGAAAGGACGGTCTGTCCCATCAGGTTAATGATGCGGTAGGTTGTGGTCGGTTGAGACACGATTGATTGCGCCTCTACAAACAGGACGTTGTGGGAGGGATTAGGATAGACCGTAAAACCATTCCTATTCATTTCATCAATACCATGCAACTCGGTGTAGATGGCATCGCAGTCCTCATCCTCTCCATGATAGACCAGTTCGTCGCCCACCCAATAGCAGCGTAAACCTTCTACACGGAAACCTTCGGTGTCGCGCATCAATCGCTCGGGGAAGAAACTGGTCATGTGGCCGAAACTGCACACGATGTCGCCGCTGAAAAGGTCGTTCTCATCGCTCACATGAAGGGTTCGGTAGCTTTGGCCTCCATAGTCCATATACTCCACACCGTCCACGTGCATGATAATGCTTTCCGTGCCTACTTTGATTTCCCATTCGTCACCCTCGTTGGCTGAAAGGTCATAAAGCGTGGTGAACTCCTCCAAATCCTTGTTCCACCAATAGACGATGCCGTTTTCTTCATAGACATATTCGTGCGTCACTTCGGTCCAAATGTCGCGGTCGTAGTGCGTGTTGCTGCGGATGATGATTTTCGGACGCTCGTTGCCAATGGTCGTATCCGCCACACATTCAAGGTGTTGATAGGTAATACTACCATCGTTGTTTTGGATTTCGTAGTACCACTCCGCACCGTCCATCCAGTTATTGAATAAACTCGTTTGTCCCCAACGCAAGGGATATTCAGGAACGGTGCAGAAAGCAATCTTGTCAATATAAACTCTATATTCATAAGGCCCTCCCGAATACAATCTCCCTTCAGTACCATAACCATGATACCAACCATAATAGTTCTTGCCGTCAATTACCTTATGCATACCATAAGTTTCATGGAAGATTCCATTGGCAGACAGGCTCGGATAATAAAAATGCACAAAATCGGGACCGTGGTGCCATCCATTTGGTGCATTAGGGATGATGGTATCGCTTTCATCGAAGGTATAAGGATTGTTTTCGTCCAAATATACTAGTCTGGTTTCCCATCCGTTAAGTGATGTCTCCAAAAGATTCCATTCATGCGATTTATAATCGTCCGAGGAGTTACCATAAAATCTATGGTCAGACACCCCGTCTCCGTCAAAGTCTAATTCCAAAACTTGAGCTGGACCATAAATGTTTTGTACAATTTCCAAAGGAGGGTTGAATTCCGTGTAAATAATTTCGCCTTCTTGGGCCTTTAGAGTCATTACGGCTATCAGTAGAGCCACTAAAATTGTAAATAACTTTTTCATGGTATTAGATTTTTATGGGTCATTTGACAATGAATTTCTGGGTCATTTCTCCTAGGGTTATGAAATACATACCTTCGGACAATGCCTCAATATTAATCTGTTGACAATCATCAGTGATGCTACCCGAAAGGACGGTTTGTCCCATCAAGTTGGTGATGCGGTAGGTTGTGGTAGGTTGAGACCCGATTGTTCGCGTCTCTACAAACAAGACGTTGTGGGCGGGATTGGGATAGACCGTAAACGCTGCATCATCCGTTTTTTCTTCGATACCGTTGTGCAGTTCAGCATAGATGGCATCGCAGTCCTCATCGCCCAATTTGTAAATCAGTTCATCATCCAACCAATAGCAGCGCAGACCTTCTACGCGGTAGCCTTTGCTTCTCGTCATCAGCTTTTCAGGGAAGAAACTGGTCTGATGGCCAATACTGCTCAACAAGCTGCCGCTGAAGATATTGCTTGGATCGGCGATGGTGACCTTTTTGTACGGGATGCCGTTGATATATTGCAACTCGGCTGCGTAAACCCGTGTAGTGAAAGCCGTGTCACCCACTTCGACGGTCCATTCGTCGCCCACCTCGGCACCAAAGTCATACAATACCGTAAACTTGCCCATGGTCTTGTTCCACCAATAAACGACACCGTTTTGCTCATAAACATATTCGTGCGTCACTTCAGAGAGGGTATCGCGGTCGTAATGGGTGTTGCTGCGGATGATGATTTTGGGGCGTTCCTCGTTGATGGTGGTGTCGCCCACGCATTGCAGATGCTGGTAAGTGATGCTGCCGTCGTTGTTATGGATTTCGTAGTACCATTCCGCACCCACAAAGATGAGACCGTCGGTGCCGAAAATAGGATAACCGTTGTTCTCGTATGGCTCAACGTCTATTTGGTAGACCGAGCTGCCGTTGTTGAGTTGGCTAACAAAAGCCTCGGTTTTCATGTAGTCGCTGCTCATAGGCACACCGAAACCGTCGTCAGGAGCACAATTTTCCTCAAAGAAACTGTTCCTGATGATGGTCATGTGAGTGTTTTGGCCGATGATGCCGCCTTTGTGTTGGGTAGCGATGGGACCGACATGGTAGCAGTTCTTGATGCGTAAGGTCGTATTGACATCAGCATAGGCTAAAATTCCCCCTGCGTAATACATGGCATTGTCAAGATTGGCTCCAATGTTTGTGATGGTGTCATGGCTATAGCAGTTCATTATGCTCAATGTGTCAATATTTGCGACTTCGCCAACAATTCCACCCACATGCCTGTCACCAGTCTCCATAGGGTCATTAGGATCTTGGATAATCCTTGTCAAATTGCCTCTACTGAAACAGTTCTCAATGTGAAGGGTTCCTGTACCTTCCGAAACACTTTGACATAAGGCAATAATACCACCCATAGATGTAGCATCGCTAATGTCGCCGATGAAACTGCAATTGAGCACCCCATTTTGCGAAATGCTTGCAGAATCACAAACAAAAGTGCCCGCAATACCACCGCCTGCGCGTGAAGCAACAAAATCAATCTGCGCGGTGCACCGTTCGATTCGGCACCTGTCGGCAAAGCCCACAATGCCGCCACCAGTGCTACTATTGGTAATGGTTCCTGATGTGTGGCAATTGTAAATGGTGGAATTGATGGCTGATCCTACCAAGCCTCCCGTAGTGTAATCAAAGAAGGGGGTGGTTCTCATACTATTGAGGGTCAAATCCTGTATTGTCGCATTGTTAATGATACCAAATAACCCAATGCAATAAGAATAGTCGCCACCAAAATCATTATCATAAACGTAAAATGAAGATTCGTAATGTGCCTTGGAAATCACATGGTTGTTCCCGTCAAAGTGACCCGAGAACCGTGTGATATAATAATTTGCGCAATGGGATGCGTTGGATGTATGGTGTGGTGCACTTATTATTCCTTGGTATTCATCGTCATTAAGATATTGGCAATTCCCGATCGGATTCCAGTATAGTCCTTCGTATCTCATCACATCAATGTCGATGACCAAACGGAAACAAGTGTCTTGGTAGGCATCGATATCATAAAACTGATAATTGCAATAGTAATCACCTCCAATATGGATGGTGTCAATCACAAGGTCTTGCCTCTCATTGACCGACTTGGCCAACCAAGCCAAGTTTTCTGCGGATTCGATGAGATAAGGGTTGTCGGAAGTACCGCTACCCTTGGTCCAAGGCACGGCTTTACCGTTCCAGTATGATTTTTCAACAACTCTGTCGGCAAATCGCGACCAACCTTGCGCGCTTTTGTATGCCTCTTTCGCCGTATAGGGCACAGCGACCGGAATCCAAGTGGGCACTTCTGCAAAAGTGTTGGGTGCTGTTGTGGGTGGAGCGACCGCTTTAATGCTGATGCTGTTGACATGCGAACAGCCTTTGAAAGCCTCGTCTCCAATAAAAGTCAAGGTAGAAGGCAACATGAGCATACCTCTAAAGGAGCATTGCTGGAAAGCTCTGGCACCAATATAAGTCACGGAATCAGATAGATACAGCCTAATGCCAAAACCAGAACAACCGCAGAAAGCCTCATCTTCGATACGGGTCACGCGGGGTGGAATGGTCAGGATTCCGTTGAAATTGGGGCAACCTTTGAAAGCACCCTCACCGATGAACCGGATGGTTTCAGGAAATTCGAGTGTGCCACGCAAGCCCGAACAGCCACAAAAAGCATGGTCGCCAATGGCCACAAGGATATAATCGGTGCCTTGGTAGCTAATTGTATCGTCAAAGATGAGTTTGCCTTCGGGTTTGTCATAGCCCCACCAATAATTGTCGCCATTTTGGCAAGGATAGGTGACTTCAACCCAGTGGTTCTCTGCATTAATAATGCGATAGAAGATTTCATAGCCCGTTGAGTTGATAATGGAGAAATCAAAATGGGGTTCTTGCGCGATGCCACTCATCGATAGGACGATTAAAACTAAAAGTGCAAATGGCTTTCTCATAATATTGATATTTTTTTGATTCGTTATGACTAATTTCAGATTACCATGCAAAATTAGCATATTTCCCAAACAGAAAAACATTTGTCAAGACCATTAAAGGGCTTGTCTATCAATTTGGATATATGCAAAAACATAAAAAATTGGATTTCAATTTGTTAAAAAAACGAAATCCAATCGTTGTCTATGGTGTTGTCTATGGGTTTGAAGCTTACTTGGCGATTTTTCCAGCCCATAATTGCTGCAAAAACCGTTGGGCGGGCCACACTTCCACCCCGTTGAACAGCCTCGGGCGGGCATCCAACGAAACGATGATGAGCCGCGCTTCGGTATGCTCCTCCTTGAAGGCCTTCAATCCATGCAGGTGCCTCGAATGCCCCTCTTCGCACGACTTGATTTCGATGGCAGTTTCGGCATCACCAAGGATGGCATCCACTTCGTAGCCTGACGTGGTGCGCCAATACGATAGTTTTTGCTCACAATCGTTATATCCCAAATAGGCAATGATTTCCTGAATCATCAGATGCTCCAATGCGTGGCCAAAATCC
>JAEEGK010014767.1_pt1 | contig 17407 bp, 18 predicted proteins | sample 8958771 | NCBI WGS metagenome assembly JAEEGK01 (sample SAMN16246547, study PRJNA631951) | gut metagenome | biome: gut microbiome; feature: rumen; material: SC-attached | host: Bos | place: Iran: Karaj | collected 2018-10
TATAATACAATAAAATAGCAATGTCATTTAATATGCTTTTTCAAATAAATCATTCATACACACTTCATTAGTAACAATTCCCGAATGGATACCCATAGTAATTCCATAGGTTGTAACCATTGTTAACAGAACTGATTTTGTGGTGCGTGTCTCCTCGCGGAAAACTGAAAGTTTTGTCCGCAGCTTATTTTCGTAATCCTTGGTGATACTATATGCCGAATCGGAAAATTTCATCTCACAGATATTGATTACCCTGTCAGCTCGCTCAATGAGAAGGTCGATTTGCGTCCCCTGTTCGTCCTTTGTGCCGACTTTACGCCAAGTACACGAATTTGTGCCAATGCCGCTAATTCCCAGCTTTCTCTTTATCTGGTCAAGATGCTCGATGCATATAGTCTCGAAACTGAAGCCCTGCCAAGCTACCACCGACGGCGAAGTCAGATTATTCGACCAAAAATGAACATCTTTTCGGTTTCTCGAATGTACAAACTTAAAATAAAACAAGGTATATGGGTCGCATATACGGTAAAGAGAATTTCTGACCGAACTCTTATAGCGCGAATATATGGTTATGAAGTCACAGCGTTCCAGATTGTCGAGGATTTTCGAAAGTCCACCGCCCGAAATTCCAGTGCTTGCGATAATTTCCGACCTCATCATCCCACCGCGCTTCTGCGACAAGGCTTTCATTACATCCACATACTTGTCGGCATGGGGGAACAAAGCGCTGAAAAGTTCGTCGAATTCAAGTTTCATAGGTGCATTCTTGGCAAAAAACAGCCTGTCGATGTTCTGCGCAAGGCTTTCCTTCGAATTCAGCTGACTCAAATAATATGGTACGCCGCCGAATGTCATATAGCTCTGAAGTATGGTGTATCTGTCCCAGTTGCAACCCGAAGAATGCAAGAACTCCTCGCTCTCGTTAAGATTGAACGGACGGAGATATATTTGTGCTGTAAAGCGGTTGTGCAGCCCGCCCCTGTTCCGCAGAATGCGGTTAACCATCCACGAAGTGGCAGAACCGCAGGCTATAAACATAATGTCATCACGCTGCGCCGCCCATGCATTCCAAAAATATTCCAATGCCGACAAAAAACGGCTTCGCGGAGTGTCAATCCACGGCATTTCGTCAAGAAATATGACCTTGCGCTGCTTTTTCGGCTTGCTTTCGATAAGGCGCCGCAACTCGTCGAAGGCATCTTCCCAAGTATCGAGTGCAGGCGTGAAAGTCGAACTTCCATATCTTTGCAACTGAGCTGCAAATCGCTTCAACTGAACTTTCTGCGACTCCTTTTTCGCTCCGACAAACGAAAAAGTAAACCGTTTTTCGAATACCTGGTTCACAAGATATGTCTTCCCTATTCGTCTGCGTCCGTAAACAATGACAAATTCCGGTCGCTTCGAATTGTAAAGTTCTTCCAACCGACTGATTTCCTTATCTCTTGCAATTATTTTTTTCATCGGATGACATTTTTGAAATACGATGCAAAGGTAATAATTATTATTTACAAAAGTATCCACAAATGAAAATTTTGTTCAGTTATGGCAAAATATAACAAAATAAAACTTGCCATAAACAACAATAATTACCAACTTATGGCAACTTATAAAATAATAAAAGTTGCCATATCTCAATATAAATACATAGTTATGGCAATTTATATTACATAAAAAAAATGCATCGTTTTTCTTCAGAAAGTATCTCGATAATTGTAAGAAATATTTATATTTGCAAATCGACAAATATATTCTATGGAACAAGAAATTAGCGAAATATACCATATCAACCATTCAGACTATGACGAAAAAGGTCGCAGTCTCAAAGATGGACTTCCATTTCGAGAACATGTACGCGATTTTGAAAGGGACTTCCACGCACGACACTCCTGTGAATATGCACTGAATTTATATAGCAATTCCAGAACGATGATGCTACTTGAACGGTCGTGCGACGCAGCACCTTTTCTTATGTACGGGATGGAATTGACACAAGGGAAGTCTTTCGATGCCGAAGAAGACCCGCGTATCAATCATGAGATTGGCAAACACAGTAAAAAAATTATTGTTTATGGAATAGATTCCGCATACATGACCGAGTTTGACAAATATGGCTACCCTATAATTAACGAAAACAAAGCTATTTACCCATTAACTCTTCTTATTGACAATACGATGAGAGACAATGAAGTACGGTTGGCTGTTCCAACTCTCGGAGGTGGAGATGAAACGGAAGAAGTAAACATAGATGTACCAAAACCTGAATATGCATAATGGAAACCGAAGAACAAAACAGACAGTGGCACCTGATTCGCAATGACAATGGCGAATGGATAAGTGACGAGTATGTGATATTCGTCTCGCAATCGGTTGCAACCCAACTAAAAGCAATAGCAGAACAACAAGGCAAAGAATTAAATATTCAGCACTGGGCAGATGGCAAATTATGGTGCTACAGACATGAAGTTGAGAAAATTGACTTATCAAATTTCTAATAAAACATAAATAAGAGAACTTATAAAACTTATAAAAACAAATAAACATGAAAAAGAGTTATTTTAATTTGGATGAGAATGACAACCTATTCAAAATTCTATCAAAGGATCCCAAACCAAAATGGTGGGAATTATTGATTAATGACCCAGACTTATATTGCAACATAAGGAAAAACAATAGGATTAATGTCTACTATAGAGGCGCATCTATCATGAGCCTAAGTGCAAAAGATGATGAAATAAAAGCAGAAATTCACAACTATTATCTTGGATACGAAAAAAAATTATGTGAGCAAGTTAATGTTCGATATGGTAATGTGGAACTAAAACCAGAAGAAATAGTTTGCAGAATTCCAACAATAAAAAAGCGTGTTGAAGCAAACAAAAAGAACATCGCTTGTTTGGATGGCGATGAGAAAAATGGCAAAAATTACTCTAGCGAAAAATTTGTTCAGTCTCAAATGTATATCAACAGCAAACAATATATTGATACTGAATTTGCTTTGCAATTGGATAATGGTACAGACATTAGAATTGATTTGGTTAGACTCTCAAAAGATGGGAAAATCTGTTTTGAAGAATTAAAACTAATTGACGATTCAAGATTAAAACCGTCTGGGAAAAATCCAGCAGAAATTCTTACGCAAATGGAAAACTATGATAAGTTTTTAAAAGAAGCGAGCAGACTAAAAGGAGAAAAATCAGAGCCGATAATAATTGAATATTATGAAAAAGTTCTTCGAATTATGAAGGCAATAGGAATTTTGCGTACCGAAATAAAACCAACCTCTGTATGTGACTATGTATATCTATATATTGAACAAACATATACAAAGAAACACAACAAAAGGGACGCCTCCATCGCAAAAATCAAGAAAGTTTGCGAAACCCTCCATTCAAACATTGATGATGTCGTAAAAAATTATAATAAGCAAAAATGAAAATCACCATCCATCGCGGTGCCAATCAGATTGGCGGTTGCATCACAGAAATAGCCACTGAAAATGCCAAAATTTTTATCGACCTTGGCAGCAATCTACCTGGTTCAAAGAAAGAAGAACTGGAAAAAGAGGATATCGAAAGAATGACCGCCAATGCTGATGCAATATTCTATTCACACTACCACGGCGACCATGTCGGACTACACCATCTTATTTCCAATAATGTCAAGCAATATATGGGCGCAGGAGCCATTGATGTAATGCGATGCAAATATGAAGCATTGAACGCTCATCAAGACCATAGTCAAGAGTTAACTGCTACGGAAAGGATGATTCAATTCAAGGAACGCGAGCGCATTTCTGTAAACAATAGCATTTTCGTAACGCCATATTTTGTCAGCCATTCCGCTTTTGACGCATACATGTTTCTTATTGAATGCGAGGGGAAAAAGATTCTTCATACAGGAGATTTTCGTCGCCACGGATACCTTGGCAAAGGACTGTTCCCGACATTGGAAAAATTCATAGGAAAAGTTGATTTGCTTATTACAGAAGGGACTATGCTTGGTCGCAAGCAAAAGCAAGTAGTTACGGAAGGCCAGATTAAACAAAACACAATTAAGGCACTTCAAGGCCATAAATACATATTTGCCCTATGTTCCTCAACCGACATAGACCGCTTGGCTTCGTTTCATGAAGCATGCAAAACAACTGGAAGAATATTCCTTGCTGATGATTACCAGAGTAAAGTCTTGGATATATTTTCAGAGTACAGCGGAACAAAAAGCCCGTTGTTTAAATTTGACAACATCTTTAGATTGAAAGGCGCCAAACCATATCGAATAGAAAAGATAACCAATTACCTTAAAGACAAAGGCTTCTTAATGCCAGTACGGATGAATAGTTTGTGGTTAACAAAGGACATGATAAAAGTGTTTAATGACGAATCGCCATGGCTTATATATTCAATGTGGGATGGATATGCCAAAGAGAACGAAACCTATTCCAATGAAAATGTCATTGCTATTCGCAAACTCTTTGAAAATCGCATATATGATGGTGTGAAGGATGGGTTCCATACAAGCGGTCATGCCGATGTAGCTACTCTTTATGAAGTATGCAGAACCGTTAATCCATCTATTGGAGTGATACCAATCCATAAGGATGCCGGGATGCAATATGAATCTCAATATTGTGTTTTCGATGAAGGATATTACAAAACTGATGGAATAGAAATTGATGTTCACTAAAGCCATTAGCATTTACAAAGCAATACATTTTACTAACGAAATGAATATCAAATAATTTAGGATTACAAATCCTTATATTCACACCGCCTGGATTGCAAATCCAGACGGACAACCTAAACTTGCCATAAATAACTATAACCACCGACTTATGGCAACTTATAAAACAATAAAAGTTGCCATATCTTAATATTAATACATAGTTATGGCAATTTATAAACATTCAAAAGTTGCCACAACTCAACAAAAAGGCATAGAAATGGCAACTTATAAGCAAGCTTTCAAGCCAAATGAAATCGACAGGAAACGCAGTCAAGATTTTTACCCTTCCGAGAGCCGAATTACCGATTATCCATTTATTCTCAGCAAATTAACATTGTGCATAAAAATATTTAATATAAGTATGCCTCTTTTTCAAAAATAAATACTAATTTTACGACCGTTTAAAAAATTAAATTTATTAACTGTAAATTAATAAAAACAAAAGATAATTATGGACTTTGGATTATCAAAAACAGAAGTATTATTTCAGCAGATGATTAGAAGTTTTGCAGAAAACGAAGTAAAACCTTTGGCTGCAGAAATAGACGAAGAAGAAAGATTTCCTATTGAAACCGTCGAGAAGATGGGAAAATTAGGAATTATGGGAATTCCGGTACCGACACAGTACGGCGGAGCCGGTGGAAATTACAAACTCTACGCAATGGCTGTCGAAGAGCTTTCGAGATGCTGCGCTACTACTGGTATCGTGGTTTCGGCTCACACTTCGCTTTGCATCGGCCCTATCTTGGAATACGGAACCGAAGAGCAGAAGATGAAATACTTGCCAAAGCTTGCTAGCGGTCAGTGGATTGGTGCTTTCGGTCTTACCGAACCTAACGCTGGTACCGATGCTTCGGGACAGCAGACCACTGCAGTTCTCGACGGCGACCACTGGGTTCTCAACGGAACCAAGATCTTCATCACCAACGCAGGCAATGCAGATGTTTACATCGTTATCGCAATGACCGACAAGTCGTTGGGAACAAAGGGCATTTCGGCTTTCATAGTTGAAAAGGGCTTCCCGGGATTCTCTATCGGCAAGAAGGAAAAGAAGATGGGTATCCGCGGTTCGTCAACCTGCGAACTTATCTTCGAAAACTGCATAGTTCCTAAGGAAAATCAGCTCGGCGAACTCGGAAAGGGCTTCAAGGTTGCTATGACCACCCTCGACGGCGGACGTATCGGTGTTGCTTCACAGGCTCTCGGTATTGCACAGGGCGCTATGGACGAAACCGTTAAGTACACAAAGGAACGTAAGCAGTTCGGAAAGTCGATTTCTCAGTTCCAGAACACTCAGTTCCAGCTTGCTGACCTCGAAACCAGAATCGAAGCTGCAAGATTGCTCGTTTACAGCGCAGCCGACAAGAAGGACAAGCATGTTCCATTCTCGGCAGACGCAGCAATGGCTAAGTTGTTCGCAGCAGAAACTGCAATGGAAATGACAACCAAGGCTGTTCAGTTCCACGGCGGTTACGGATACACCCGCGAATATCCTGTAGAAAGAATGATGAGAGACGCTAAGATTACCGAAATCTACGAAGGAACTTCAGAAGTTCAGAGAATGGTTATTTCTGGCAAGCTTTTAAAATAATTTTTCACTAACATTAAAATCAAGAAAATGAATATAGTAGTTTGTATAAAGCAAGTACCGGATACCACTGAGGTAAAACTTGACCCGAAAACCGGAACCCTTATCCGCGAAGGTATCCCCAGCATTATAAATCCCGACGACAAGGGCGCTCTTGAACTCGCTCTCCAGCTAAAAGACAAGTACGGAGCACATGTAACCGTTCTCACCATGGGTCTTCCACAGGCTGATGCAGCTTTGCGCGAAGCTTTGGCAATGGGCGTTGACCGTGCAATCCTCCTTACCGACCGCAAACTCGGTGGTGCCGATACCCTTGCAACTTCAAGAGCTATCGCTGGTGCACTTCGCCAGATTGATTTCGACCTCATCCTCGCTGGCCGTCAGGCTATCGACGGTGATACCGCTCAGGTTGGTCCACAGATCGCAGAACACCTCGGTCTTCCACAGGTTTCATACCTCCTCGACCTCGAAGTAAACGGTAAGAACTGCCGCGTAAAGAAGTCAACCGAAGAAGGTTACCAGATCCTCGAAACCGAAATGCCATGCGTATTCACAGTTCTTGCTACTGCAAACAAGGCAAGATACATGACTGTTAACGGTATCGTTGAAGCTTACAACCGCGAAGTTGAAATCTGGAATGCCGACAAGACTGGAACAGACGAAAATCTCCTCGGTCTTAAGGGTTCTCCAACCAGAGTATTCAAGTCGTTCACTAAGGCTTTGAAGCCAGCCGGCGAAACATACGAAGTTAGCCCGGAAGAAGCCGTTGACCTCATCATTAGCAAATTAAAAGAAAAATTCATCATTTAATAGGATACCGATATGGATAAATCAGAATATAAAAACGTTTACGTTTTCATCGAACAGCGCGACAACGTAATACAGAAGGTTGCATTGGAACTGTTGGGCAAGGCTCACGACTTGGCAGGAGCACTCAACGAGAAGGTTTACGCAGTCCTCTTGGGACACAACATCGCCGACAAGGCTCAGGAACTCATCGCTTACGGTGCAGACCATGTACTGCTCGCTGAAGATGAATGCTTGAAGGACTATATCACCGAGCCTTACACTCAGGCAATCACACAGATAATCCACGACTACAAGCCGAGCATCTTCCTTATCGGTGCTACTACTATCGGCCGTGACCTCGGTCCACGTCTGTCGGCTCGTATCACAACCGGTCTTACCGCCGACTGCACCAAGCTCGAAATTTCGGAAGACACCAAGGAACTTATGATGACCCGTCCTGCTTTCGGCGGAAACATCATGGCTACCATTATGTGTACAAATCACCGTCCACAGATGTCAACCGTTCGTCCGGGCGTTATGCAGAAGATGGCAAAGGACTCCTCGAGAAAGGGCGAAGTTGAGAATGTAAAGATTAATTTCGACAAGTCGAAGTTCAAAGTAAAACTCATCGAAAACGTTAAGGTTACCTCTAACAAGGTTGATATTGCAGACGCAAAGATTCTTGTATCGGGTGGTCGTGGCGTTGGAAATAAGGAAGGTTTCGAAATGCTCGGCAAGTTGGCTGAAGTTCTTCACGGCGAAGTTTCTTCATCAAGAGCAATGGTTGACGCAGGCGTTATGCCTCACGACCGTCAGGTTGGCCAGACTGGTAAGACCGTTCGTCCTAACCTCTACATTGCAAACGGTATTTCGGGCGCAATCCAGCACCTTGCAGGTATGGAAGAGTCGGAATTCATCATTGCAATCAACAAGGACAAGTTTGCACCTATATTTAAAGTAGCAGACCTCGGTATTGTAGGCGACCTCTACAAGATTATCCCTCTGCTCACCGAAAGACTGAAATTCGAACTGGAAAACAGATAATTAACTAAAAAAAATTACGTATGATGGATAAAAATCAAATTAGAGAAACTATCGCAAAGAGAGTGGCTCTCGAACTCCACGACGGCGATGTTGTCAATTTGGGTATCGGATTGCCTACAATGGTTCCGAACTATCTGCCAAAAGGCGTAAAATTGTACCTCCAGAGCGAGAACGGTATCCTCGGAATGGGACCGAAACCCGCCGAAGGCGAACAGGACGAACACATAATCGATGCTGGCGGCGGATACGCTTCAGTTCTTCCCGACGGAGCAACATTCAGCTCGGCTCATTCGTTCGAAATCATCCGTGGCGGACATGTGGATGCTACCATCCTCGGCGCTATGCAGGTTGACGAAGAAGGAAACCTTGCAAACTGGATGATTCCTGGCAAGCTTACCCCGGGTATGGGCGGCGCAATGGACCTCGTTGTTGGTGCTAAGCGCGTTATCGTTGCTATGGAACACACCCAGAAGGGCAACTTCAAGATATTGCACAAGTGCAACCTCCCGCTCACAGCTGCAAAGCAGGTTAACCTCATCGTTACCGAAATGGGCGTAATGGAAGTTACCGACAAGGGTATCGTACTGAAGGAATACAACACCGAATTCGGCGACAAGGATACCGCAGTTGCAGCTATCCAGGCAGCAACCGAGGCTACCCTCATCATCGACCCGAACCTCAAGCCAATGGTTTTCTAAACAAGTTGACTATGAGCAAGATAAAATTGGGCGACACCTACACCGAAAAGGTAAGGTACACGCAGGCTAATGTTGACACTTTCGCTCAGATTAGCGGCGACAACAACCCCATACACATCAACCCCGAGTATGCTTCGAAGAGCATATTCGGGCGTTGCATTGTACACGGATTCTTCGCAGGTGCAGTGTTCTCGAAGGTTTTCGGAACACAGTGGCCGGGCGAAGGCACAATCTACCTGTACCAGGAAATGAAATTCATGTCACCGGTATTCGTAGAGCAAGACTACAATGCAGTGTTCGAAGTTGTTGAACTCGACGAGGTAAAGCACCGCGGAACAATCAAGTGCACCCTTCAGGATGCCGACGGAAAGGTCGCAATAGCTGGAACAGCAAAATTATTAAATGCAGAAAGGTTTTAAAAAATTAACACAATGAAAAGATTGGAAAATAGAGTAGCTATCATCACTGGCGGAACCGCTGGTATTGGCGCAGCTACCGCCATCAGATTCGCACAGGAAGGCGCAAAGGTTATTCTTTGGGCTCGTAACGCAGAAAGAGGCAACGCTTTCATCGAAAAGATGAAGGGAATGGGTCTTGAAGCTGAATTCGACGCTATCGACTCGAGCAACTACGAGGCAGTTTGCGAAGCAGCAAAGAGAGTTAACGACAAGTACGGAAAGATTGATATCCTCATCAACAACGCAGGTATCACCAACGACAGCACCTTGAAGAAGATGACTATCGAACAGTGGCAGCAGGTTATCGACATCAACCTCAGCGGAAGCTTCTACTGCATCAAGGCTATCACTCCTTACATGCTCGAAAAGGGCTACGGCCGTATCGTAAATGCATCGTCGGTTGTTGCTTTGTACGGCAACTTCGGACAGACCAACTACGTAGCAACAAAGGCTGGTCTTATCGGTATGACCAAGACTTTGGCTCGCGAACTTGGCAAGAAGGGCATCACTGTAAACGCAGTTGCTCCTGGTTTCATCGAAACCGACATGGTTGCCAAGATGCCCGAAAATGTACTTGACGGCATGAGAGCAAAGGTTCCGGTAGGTCGTTTGGGACAACCCGAAGAAATTGCTTCGGCATACTTGTTCCTCGCCAGCGAAGAGGCTGCATACATCAACGGTGCAACCTTGAGCGTTGACGGCGGTATGACAATCTAGGCAATTGACAATGGACAATTTGTAGGGTCGTTGCGAGCAACGACTACTGCAAACTGGACAAAAAATACAGAAGCTCCCGATTAAATTCGGGGCTTCTTTTTTTGTATGTGAAGAATTAATCCATCGTAAAAAATCAAAGAAAAAAAAATCAAAAAAACTCTGCAAAGCCGAGGACACTTTTTAGGACTCCACATCCCTTTTTAACCCCTATTTTACACCTATAAATATATATGTTTAAAAACATTTATTTAGAATAGAATCGCAGTACAAATTTTAGCCTAAAACTATAATTATAAGCATATTACGCAAGTTTACAACAATTAACTTATTTAGAATATTTACAAATTAGCAAGTTTGCAAAAGTTGGGGCAAAAAAGCATTTTACGAAACATTAAATAAATTAACTTTGGACTTTCAATTTTTTAGGTTAGAAACTAGTTAAATAAATGTAATACAAATATTTCAAAATTAACTTTGGAGGATAAGTATGAATAAAATCAAGAATCTTGCAGAACTTAGGAAGATTAAGGAAGACATGCAAGGCAAAATGCAGCTCAGGGAAAACAGCAATTCTCCCGACGCTATCGTTCAGATTAAGGTAGGTATGGCTACCAGCGGCATCGCAGCAGGTGCAAAGGAAATCATGAACTACCTCATGGAAGAACTCGACAAGAGAGGCGTTAAGGCTTTGGTAATTCAGGTTGGCGATATGGGCTACTGCCACGCAGAACCAACTATCGAAGTAACTCGCCCAGGTAGCGACCCGGTGGTTTTCGGTTACGTTGACGTAAAGAAGGCCGACGAAATCATTGAAAAGTATATTAAGAACGGAGAATTGATCGAAGGAATTCTTCCTGCTAACTACAGATCAATCTAAATAAGGAGGATTAGAACTAATGGCACAATACAAAATGCACCTCTTGGTATGCGGCGGTACTGGCTGTTCCGCATCCAGAAGCCATGAAATTATGGCTCAGCTCGACAAGGAGCTCGAATCTCACGGTTTGAAAGAATTTGCAAAGGTTGTTCCGACTGGCTGCTTCGGTTTCTGCGAAAAAGGCCCGATCGTAAAGGTTATTCCTGACAACACTTTCTATACTCAGGTAACTCCTGAAGATGCAAAGGAAATCATCGAAGAACATATTATTAAAGGTAGAAAAGTTACCCGTCTTCTCTACACAGACCCGGATAACAACGAACATGTAAGCGACTCGAAGCACATGGAATTCTACAAGAAGCAGATCCGTATCGCTTTGCGTAACTGCGGTTTCATCGATCCTGAAAACATCGACGAATGCATCGCTCGCGAAGGTTATGCTGCTTTGGGTAAGGTTCTTACCGAAATGACTCCAGCTGAGGCTATCGACGTAGTAAAGAAATCAGGTCTCCGCGGTCGTGGTGGCGCAGGCTTCCCGACTGGCGTTAAGTGGGAAATCGCTTCGAAGAGCCGTCCAGGTGTACAGAAGTACGTTACCTGCAACGCTGACGAAGGTGACCCGGGAGCATTCATGGACAGAAGCGTCCTCGAAGGTGACCCGCACTCGATTCTCGAAGCTATGGCAATCTGCGGTTACTGCATCGGCGCAACCAAAGGTTTGATCTACATCCGTGCTGAATACCCATTGGCAATCCACAGACTCCAGGTTGCTATCAAGCAGGCTGAAGAATACGGTCTTTTGGGCAAGGACATCATGGGAACAGGCTTCGATTTCGAAATCGAACTCCGCTACGGTGCTGGCGCATTCGTTTGCGGTGAGGAAACCGCTCTTATCCACTCGATGGAAGGTAAGCGTGGCGAACCTACATTCAAGCCACCTTTCCCAGCACAGGCTGGTTATATGGAACTCCCGACCAATGTAAACAATGTTGAAACTTTCGCTAACATCCCAGTTATCTTCAACCGCGGATGGGAATGGTTCGCATCAATCGGAACCGAAAAGTCAAAGGGTACCAAGGTATTCGCTTTGGCAGGAAAGATCAACAACGTAGGTCTTATCGAAGTTCCTATGGGTATCACCCTTCGCGAAATCATCTACGAAATCGGTGGTGGTATCAAGAACGGAAAGAAATTCAAAGCTGTACAGACCGGTGGTCCTTCGGGTGGCTGCTTGACAGAAAAGCACCTCGACACTCCAGTTGATTTCGATAACCTCGTAGCTGCTGGCTCAATGATGGGTTCGGGCGGTATGATCGTTATGGACGAAGACGACTGTATGGTTTCTATCGCTAAGTTCTTCCTCGAATTCACCTGCGAAGAATCCTGCGGTAAGTGTACTCCATGCCGCGTAGGTAACAAGCGTATGCTCGAAATCCTCACCAAGATTACCGAAGGCAAGGGCACAATGGAAGACCTCGAAAAGCTGAAGAACCTCGCAATGGTAATCAAGGATTCTGCTTTGTGCGGTTTAGGTCAGACTTCACCAAACCCAGTATTGTCAACATTGAACAACTTCTGGGACGAATATGTAGAACACGTTACAGAAAAGAAGTGCCGCGCTGGTCAGTGCAGGGCTCTCAAGCAGTATGTCATCGACAAGGAAGCTTGTATAGGCTGCGGAGCTTGTGCTAAGGCTTGTCCAGTAAGCGCTATCACAAGAACCGATTACATTGCAAACGGTCACAAGTTGGCTTCAATGGCAATCGATCAAGAAAAGTGTATTAAGTGTGGTACCTGCATCGAAAAGTGTAAGTTTGGTGCTATATCAGTTAAGTAATTAAGATTCAAACCGTAAAAACAATTTAGAAATGGTAAAATTAACAATAGATAATAGGCCGATTGAAGTCGAAGCTGGAACCACCATATTGAAGGCAGCTCGTCAGAATGGCATCGATATTCCTACATTGTGCTACTTTGAACTTGCAGGAATGAATTTTGAAAACAAACCGGGTGGATGCCGTGTTTGCGTCGTAGAAGTTGAAGGAAGAAGAAACCTTGCTCCAGCATGCGTTACCGAATGTATGGAAGGAATGGTTGTTCACACTCACAATGCACGCGTTATCAACGCTCGCAAGACCGTCGTTGAACTTATCCTCTCCGACCACCCGAATGACTGCTTGCAGTGCGCTAAGTCGGGCGACTGCGAACTCCAGGCATTGGCAACAAAGCTTGGCATCCGCGAAATCCCGTTCAAGGGCGAACAGTCAACTTACCGCAAGGACACTACCAAGTCGGTTTACCGCGACATGGACAAGTGCGTTATGTGCCGTCGTTGCGAAACTATGTGTAACCAGATTCAGAGCGTTGGTGCTTTGTCAGCTATCAACCGTGGTTTCCCGGCAGTTGTATCACCAGCATTCGAAAGCGACCTCGGCGAAACTTCGTGCGTAAACTGCGGTCAGTGCGTTCAGGTATGCCCAGTTGGTGCTTTGACATTGGTTGACAATGTAAGCGACGTTATGAAGGCTCTTGCCGACCCGACCAAGACAGTTGTTGTTCAAACAGCTCCTGCAGTTCGTGTTGCTCTCGGCGAAGAATTCGGCATGGAACCTGGTACTATCGTTACCGGCAAGATGGCAGCTGCTCTCCGCCGCATCGGTTTCGACTATGTATTCGATACCGACTGGAGTGCCGACCTCACCATCATGGAAGAAGGTACAGAACTTCTCCACAGAGTTGCAAAGGTTCTCAATGGCGAAAAGGTTGCAATGCCTCAGTTCACTTCATGCTGCCCTGCATGGATCATGTTCATGGAAAAGAACTTCCCGGATCTTCTCGACAACCTCTCAACAGCTAAGTCACCGCAACAGATGTTCGGTCCTGTAGCTAAGAACTTCTTCGCAAAGAAGATTGGTGTTAAGCGCGAAGACATGGTAGTAGTTTCTGTAATGCCTTGCTTGGCAAAGAAGAGCGAAGTTGCACGCGATGAATTCAAGGTAAACGGCGATCCAGATGTTAACTTCTCGATCTCGACCCGCGAACTTGCACACCTCATCAAGCAGTTCAACATCGACCTCAGCCAGCTTCCAGAAGAAGACTTCGACAGCCCACTCGGCGAATCGACAGGTGCTGCAGTTATCTTCGGTGCAACAGGTGGTGTTATGGAGGCAGCTCTCCGTACAGCTTACGAAGTACACACAAAGAAGACTCTCCCAAGAATCGACTTCGAAGAAGTTCGTGGATTGGACGGCGTTAAGACTGCTACCGTTGATTTCGACGGATTGCCAGTTAAGGTAGCTGTATGCCACACTCTTTCGAATGCACGCGCAATGATGGAAGAAGTTCGCAACGGTAACCCAAGAGGCTTCCACTTCATCGAAGTTATGGCATGCCCAGGCGGATGTATCGGTGGCGCAGGTCAGCCTTATCACCACGGTAACAGCGACATCATACGCAAGCGTATGGAAGCTACTTACCGCGAAGATGCAGGCAAGCCGATTCGTAAGTCACACGAAAATCCGGACATCATAGCAATCTACAAAGAATACTATGGTGAACCATGCGGACATCTGTCACACGAACAGCTGCATACCCACTACATCGACAGATCAACTAAGGTAGAAATTGAAGGTTAAATTTAAACAAAGGAAAAAGATATGGCTACAATAAAATTGTCAGAATGCAATATGAAGGTTATCAAGGAAATATGTGAATCCTTCGGTAACAAAGAGGGAGAATTGATCAATGTTCTCCACAAGACTCAGGGTCATTTCGGATACTTGCCAGCTGAAGTACAGGAATATGTTGCAGAATGCCTGCATATTCCAGTAGCAAAGGTTTATGGTGTTGTTAGCTTCTACAGCTTCTTCACTATGACTCCTAAGGGCGAACATCCAATCAATGTATGCCTTGGTACTGCTTGCTATGTAAGAGGTGCTGAAAAGGTTCTCGACGCATTGAAGAACGAACTCAAGATTGAAGTTGGCCAGGTAACTCCTGACGGAAAGTTCTCATTGAACTGCCTCCGTTGCGTAGGTGCTTGCGGTTTGGCTCCAGTTATGAGCATCGGCGGTAAGACATACGGTCGTATGACTCCTGAAAAGGTAAAGGAAGTTTTGGCTGAATATTAATCTCAGTCGCAACTGATAACAAAAAAGCCACTCGAAAGGGTGGCTTTTTTTACATATAGCTACATTGTAAAATCGCACCATGGTGCGATTCAACAAACATCAAATTTTCAAATCCAGAAACAGCAACCCCAGAAACGTGAAACCAGAAACCCAGAAACGGCTTTAGCCATTCAACCGGGCTTTAGCCCATCAAACGCCGCAGGCAATTGAAACGGCGTAGCCATTGAACGGCGCAGCCCTCAACAAAGTTAAACTGCGAAGCCAGAACGGTGAAACCCTCAACGAAGTTAACCTTTAGCTCGGCGTAAGCCAAACAGCGCAGCCTTTGAACCCAGAAACTTAGAAACCTACAAACTTTATTGTATTACCCCTCCTGCCACGACATCGTCGCCTTCGTAAAGCACTGCCGACTGACCAGGTGTTGCTGCCGAAACAGGTTCTGCAAAACGAATATACAACTTATCGCCTTCCTGCCTTGCCTCACATTCCACACCTCGGCTATTGTAGCGAATCTTGCATTCCAACCTCATCGGAGAATACAGATTTTCGTATTTCATGAAATTCAGGTCGGCAACCACGATTTCCGAGCGCATCAAATCTTCGCGTTCGCCAAGAGTTACGGTATTCTTTTCGGGATTTATCTCAGTTACAAACACAGGATGCCCAACAGCTACATTCAAGCCCTTGCGCTGACCTATGGTATAAAATGGAAAACCTTTATGCTTGCCTAGAACCTTTCCATCGGTAGAAATAATGTCACCCTCCCCTATTTTTTCGTCAATATCGGGAACCTGTGTGCGAAGGAAATTGCGGTAATCGTCATCTGGCACAAAGCATATTTCCTGGCTTTCGCGCTTTTTTACCAATGCCTTGAAACCTTTTTCATCGGCTATTGCACGGATTTGGTCCTTTGTGTATTCTCCAAGCGGGAAAACCGTCCTAGCCAGATTTTCCTGCGACAAGCGCCACAGGAAATATGTCTGGTCCTTGCTCAAATCGACGCCCTTGCGCAAAAAATAACGTCCATTTTCGTGCATAATGCGTGCATAATGACCTGTTGCAATGTATTCACAGCCAAGTTCATCGGCTTTCTGCAACATAATACCCCACTTTATCTCGCGATTGCATACAACACATGGATTTGGAGTACGACCATGAAGATATTCGGAAACGAAATTGCTGATTACAGTCTCGGCAAAACGCTCTCGGAAATCGACAATATGGTGGTCGATTCCCAACGACTGTGCAAAACGCTTAGCTTCCATTATGCTCTCGATGGTACAACAACCTTTCTCGCGAGCAATGCACGATTCCTTCATCGAATCGTAGGTACGGAAAGTAGCACCCACAATTTCGTACTTGTCGAGCAACATAAGCGCCGACACCGAACTATCGATGCCTCCGCTCATTGCAAGGAGAAGCTTTTTCATCTCGGCACAGATTTATTTCTTCGATTTTTTGCCAGAATTACTTTGCTTTGTTGAAGATGGAGCCTCTTTTGTGTTTGATGGTGAATTGCCATAATCGGGATTGGAATTGTGACGGAAAAACTCCATCGGGTCGTCGAGGTAGTCTTCGGGACGCATAAACTGGTCCTGATGCTCCTTTGCCCATTCGGCCTTTCTACGCCATTCTTCCATCTGCTCCTTTTCCTTATCGGAATGACCGTGCTTGTAAACAATCGTTTCGCCCGACTTGTCAGTACGGTAATCTTTCCATTCGCCTTCCTTTTCACCATTCACATAATCGCCTTCCTCTTCAAGGCTTCCGTCTGGAGCATAAATTTTCCAATGTCCGTGACGCGCACCATCCTTGTAGAAACCGTCCTCGTGCATATTTCCGTTATCGAAATAGTACTTGTAGTAGCCATTGCGTGTTCCATTGGCATACATACAATCAAGGACAAGTCTGGTCGTATTTGGATAATACATAGTCACATTGCCTTCCGCTTTGCCGTGAACATAATTAATAATCTCAATCAACTTTCCAGATTCAGTGTATATCCTCCACTCGCCGTGACGCTTTGTTTCCTCATCGTAACCACCAGTTGCTGACGTTGCACCGCTTTGCCAGAACATCTCAACCGTGGAAGAATGATCATCGTTGTAAACAAGAATTGACTTTTTCTTGCCGTTCTCGTAGTAATACTTGAATGTTCCAGAAGGTATGTCGTTTGTGAAAAAGCCTTCGTAGCGCACATTGCCGTTGCTGTACTTCTTTATCCACTTGCCCTGCTTCTTCTTGTTGATGTCGATATAGTTTATAACAGAACCGTCGGCCTGCCTTTCGCCGATGACCTGCGCATTGCCCGAAAACGAAACAAACGAAAGCACCGCAGCAACGACCAATATCTTAATTGCAATTAATCTCATAACTTTACAAAT
>JAEEGK010014768.1_pt1 | contig 17406 bp, 11 predicted proteins | sample 8958771 | NCBI WGS metagenome assembly JAEEGK01 (sample SAMN16246547, study PRJNA631951) | gut metagenome | biome: gut microbiome; feature: rumen; material: SC-attached | host: Bos | place: Iran: Karaj | collected 2018-10
GTTTGACGATGCAAAGTAACAACACTTGTCAAGACTAAGCCGTTGAACAAACGTTTGTTGTCGACAGTAGTCGTTTGTTGTCGTTTGCTGTCGGATATATTATTTATTATCAATCGATTAAGTTTTTCCTGTTTTTCGACAACTTTTTATTATTTTTGCGTCAAAATTGAAAAACAACGAAAAATGGCAAAGGATTTGAAGCCTCATATCGGCATTTTTGGACGCAGAAACTGCGGAAAAAGCAGCCTCATTAATCTTCTTACGGGACAAAATATCGCCATCGTGAGTGACACGGCGGGCACTACGACCGATCCTGTCAAGAAAAGTATTGAGATTTTCGGCATCGGGCCTTGCGTGCTTATCGACACTGCAGGCATTGATGATATAGGTGAACTGGGGCAGCAGCGCGTGGAAAAGACAATGAAGGTACTCGAGGAAATCGATTGCGCCATCTTGGTCATCACGGAGAACAACTTCGGCGACCCCGAAAAGCAACTCATCGCCCGCATGAAGGAAAGGGCGGTGCCGTTCTTTGTCATCCACAACAAATCCGACCAGGAGTCGCTCCTTGCCGTAGTGAAGGCGATGATTGAAAAGAACTACGACACCAAAGTCCTGAACTATAGCATCATAAAAGACAAAGACATCTCCCCACTGATTGAAATGCTCAAAAACACCATTCCAGAGAGTGCCTATCAGAGGGTTTCTTTGTTGGGAGGTATCATCAAACCCAATGAGGTGGTCGTTTTGGTCTGCCCCGTCGACTCCGAGGCACCCGAAGGCCGATTGATTCTACCCCAAGTGATGGCCATCCGTGATGTGCTCGACAACGAGTGCATCTGCGTGGTGCTGAAGGAGATCCACTTGCAGCAGTACCTCAACACTATGCCCAAGCCTGCCTTGATTGTCACGGACAGCCAAGTATTTGGTTTTGTGAGTAAGATTGTCCCTCATGACATTCCTTTGACCAGTTTCAGCATCGTCATGGCACGCCTGCGCGGCGACTTCAACAACTATGTGAAAGGCACGTCGCACCTCTCAAAGTTGCAGGATGGCGACACAGTCCTGTTGTTGGAGTCGTGCACCCATCACAGCACCTGCGAGGACATCGGCCGCGTGAAATTGCCCCGCATGATTTTGAAGTTCACGGGAAAAGATATCAAGTTTGAGTATGTGGCGGGCCTATCCCCCATCGCCAACCCTGAAAAATACGCTATGGCCATCCAATGCGGCGGTTGCATGAGCACACGAAAGCAATTGCTCAACCGCACTAATCTCTTTGTCAACCAAGGCATTCCGATTAGTAATTACGGCATGGCTTTGGCTTATATGAATGGGATTTTTGAACGGGTGATGGAGCCGTTTGCCACCACCCTGTAGAGACACCGATTTATCGCGTCTCAAGGTGTTCCAGCAGCCCTTTGCATCCCTCCAACACATCCACCCAAGTGGCTTCAAAGTCACCCGTGTACCAAGGGTCGGCGACATCGCCCGGCCGATGTGTGTAGTCCATCAAGAGGCTGATTTTGTGCTTATTATCTTTACCAAACAACCATTTCAGGCCAAGCAGGTTTTCATGGTCCATGGCAACGATGTAATCATAATAATCGTATAGGTCCCTGGTAATCACCTTCGCTCTTTTGCCTTCGCAACCAATGTCGTGCTCGGCCAGTTTGCGCCGCGCTGGCGGATAGACGGGATTGCCAATTTCTTCGGTCGAAGTGGCTGCTGAAGCGATTTCGTATTGGTCGCTCAAGCCAGCTTCTTCAACAAGGTGTTTCATCACGAACTCCGCCATGGGACTGCGGCAGATGTTGCCATGACAGATAAAGAGTAGCTTTTTCATTTTCCAAGTAAGTCATTAATCACCACCGAGGCACAAAAGATGCCGAAGGTGGAAGGAAGATAAGAAATCGTGCCCACGTTGGATACCTTGTTTTGCTCCTCAACACCTTCTGTAATGATTGCAGAAGCATCAACAGGCTCGGGCGAATAAACGGTCTTGATGCCATCGAAGACGCCAAGACGGTGCAGGCGCTTGCGGATGTAGAAAGCCAAACGACAGTGGTTGGTTTTGGAGATGTCGCAGATCTCCACCCGCTCGGGATGGAACTTGCCGCCAGCACCCATGCTACTCACGATGCGCTGGTTGTTTTGTTTGGCGTAATAAAGCAAAAACACCTTGGGTGCCACCGTATCGATGGCATCCACCACATAATCGAAAGGCTGCGCCATGAGGTCGATAATGGCCTGGTCTTTCAGGTATTGGTTGAGGACAGTCAACTCAATCTCAGGGTTGATGTCGCGCAGACGCTCGGCCATCACTTCGGCCTTCGGTCGTCCGATGGTGCTCTCCAAGGCCAACAGTTGTCTGTTACGGTTGGTCACATTGACCACATCGCCATCCACAATGGTCATGCGGCCGATGCCTGCACGAGCCAGTTGCTCAGCAGCATACGCGCCCACACCACCCAATCCAACCACGATTACATGCTTGGATTTCAATGTGTTGATGCCGTCATCGCCGATTAATAGGCGGGTTCTGTCTTGCCAGTGTTCCATTTTGTTCTTTTTTGTCACAAAACCTACAAAACTATCAAAACTTGTTTTTCAGGGGTGGGAAAGCGGCCAACTGACCCGCTTTCCAGCGGCGACGCGGTTGCGTACCGCTCACGCTTCTCTTTGAGGTTTTGCATGTTTTGTTGGTTTTGTGATTAACGAATTATGCGTGCAAAATTAGCAAAGATTCTCGTTTGCAAAGCCGACATATCCATTTCCATCAGATTTGCCGCAGACTCATACACCTTTTCCACTCCGATTTCCGCCATGTCGGTTTCAAGGAAGAGATAATCCAAATCGATGAATTTGAATGATTTATGAATCTTTCTTTCGGGATGCAACAGACTTTCGCCCACGGAAAGATAAACCCCCTGCCCGATGAGTTGCCGCATATCTTGTTCGGTGCCGCTGAAGCCATGCAGAATCCAAGGCATTTGGGCTTTGTGTGTTTTCCGCAGGGCGATGATTTCATTATGGCTTTTCACATCATGCAGAATCATGGGCTTTTGCAAGGCTTCCGAGAGCTCGATTTGCCGTTCAAAAAGTTCAATCTGTCTTTCAAAACTCGCCTTGTGCATTTTGTCCAAGCCTGCCTCTCCGAGAGCAATGACTTGTGGCAACTTCAGTTTCTCTTCAAGGGTTTGCAACGCTTTTTCTGCTTGAAATTCAGCATCATCCAATGCCCACGGATGGATGCCATAACTGTAATAGCCTTGCTCGGGGCCTTGTTGGTTCAATTCCAAATTGACAACTTGAATCAGGTCGACGCTGTTTTTTGCTATATGCGTGTGTATGTCAACAAAAGGCGGGGTCATCATGGCGCAAAAGTAGCAAAAATCCAAAAAGTGTCAAAGCGAGGGTTTTAATACGTAATTTTGCGGCTTGTTTGTGAAACCAGTCTATGGGATTGAATAAGTCAACGCTTACGGGGCATCTCGCTTGTTTCGGTGCCTACTGCATCTTCGGGTTCAACATCGTTTGCTGCAAGAACATCTCCAACGCGCATGTAGTGACCCCCATGGACCTGCTATGCTTTCGTGCGGCGGGTGCTACGCTGCTGTTTTGGCTCTTGTCGCTCTTCATGCCCAAGGAAAAAGTGCCACTGAACGATTTGTGGAAGATCTTCATAGCCTCCATGCTGGGACTGTTTCTCACCCAATGGAGTTTCCTGAAGGCCATCACCATGACGACCTCCATCGACACGAGCATCACCAACACCTGCACGCCAATCCTGACCATGATTGTGGCGGCCATCGTCCTAAAGGAGCCCATCACCTTCAAGAAAGTGGGCGGCATTTTGGTGAGTCTGGCCGGCGTTTTGATCTTGGTTTTCAACTCGGTAGGTTTAGGTGGAGGCGCTTCCGAGACTAAACCTCTGGGCATCGTTCTCGTGGTGGTCAACGGCCTGACTTTCGCTCTTTATCTCGGCATCTTCCGTCCGCTCATCTCGAAATACAATGTGGTCACCTTTATGAAGTGGATGTTCCTGTTTACCATGCTGGTGACCGTGCCCTTCAATGTCAAGAAATTGATACACATACCTTTTGGACAGATTGAGAGCCGTGTGGCGTGGCAAATCGCTTTTGTGGTGTTTTTCGCCACTTTTGTCGCGTATTTCCTTATCCCCATCGGGCAGAAGCGCTTGCGACCCACTTTGGTCAGCATGTACAACTATGTGCAGCCCATCATCGCCACCATTATCAGCATCATCATTGGTTTGGACCACTTCACTTGGAAGAAGGCTATTGCCATGGTGTTGGTCTTCACCGGCGTCTGGATCGTCAACCAAAGCCGGGCAGCGGCACCGCATATTCAGAAATAAATGTTATCTTTGTCGCATGGAAATGAACCTGCTGCAAACGAACATTGCTTATCTGAAGGGCGTCGGGCCGAAGAAAGCCGAAGTCCTGAAGAAGGAGCTGGGGGTGGCCACCTATCAGGACATGCTCAACCAGTTTCCGTTCCGCTATATCGACCGCAGCCAGATCCAGAAGGTGGCTTATATCAACGATGATAGCGTTTATTATCAGTTGGTCGGCACTATCTCCAACATCAAGCTCATCGGGGTACCGAGGGCTACGCGCGCCACGGGGCTGTTCAGCGACGAGACGGGCAGCATCGAGGTGGTGTGGTTCCGAGGACTAAAATGGATCAAGAACCGCTTCAAGCCTGGCGTGAAATATGTTCTGTTTGGCAAAGCCAGCGAGTTCAACCACAACTTCAACTTTGTCCACCCCGAAATTGAGGAATACGACCCCAAGGATCCGCTCATCGGTGAGGGTTTGCAAGGCGTCTACAATACCACCGAGAAGATGAAAGACCATGGCCTCGGCACGCGTACCATCGCCAAACTGCAGAAACTCATCCTGCAACAGGTCTACGAATACATTCCCGAGACACTACCGAAATCCCTCATTGAGCAAGAGCAACTGATTCCGCGCCGCTACGCCTACTACGAGATCCACCTGCCCTCCAACAACATTGAAATCCAGCAGGCTACGCGCCGACTGAAATACGAGGAGCATTTCTTCTTCCAACTCAAGATGTTGCGCAACAAGATGCACCGAGAGCAAGCCATCAAAGGTCATGTTTTCGGTGTAGTGGGCGACTATTTCAACGATTTTTACAAAAACCATTTGCCTTTCCCGCTAACCAACGCCCAAAAGCGTGTCATCAAGGAAATCCGAAAGGACTTGGGTTCGGGGCACCAGATGAACCGCTTGTTGCAAGGCGATGTGGGTAGCGGCAAGACCATCGTCGCGCTGATGGTAATGCTCCTCGCCTTGGACAACGGCTTCCAAGCCTGCCTGATGGCGCCCACTGAAATCCTGGCCACACAGCATTTTGCCACGCTTCAGGAGCAACTGAAGGACATGAACATCAATTTCGCCCTGCTGACAGGTTCCACCAAAATCGCAGAGCGAAAGAAAATTTATGCAGGCTTGGCCGATGGCACCATGCAAATCGTGGTGGGCACCCACGCGCTGATTGAAAGCAAGGTGGTGTTCAAGAACTTGGGCTTGGCCATCATTGACGAGCAACACCGTTTTGGTGTGGAGCAAAGGGCGAAATTCTACGAAAAGACAGAGATTTCTCCGCACACTTTGGTGATGACCGCCACGCCCATCCCGCGTACCCTCGCCATGACGCAATACGGCGACCTCGATGTCTCCAAAATCGATGAGTTGCCACCAGGGAGAAAGCCCGTGCAGACTTATCATGTCTATAGCGACGACCGCTACCGCATCATGATGTTCATGAAACAGCAGATAGCGCTTGGTAGGCAGATTTATGTGGTCTATCCCTGCATCAAGGAGTCGGAGAACACGGATATGATTGCGCTTCAGGAGGGTTATGAGGCCTTGCTGCACGACTTTCCAGAACCGCAGTACAAACTTTGCGTGTGCCACGGCAGGTTGACTGCCGAGGACAAGGACTTCGAGATGCAGCGTTTTATTAATAGGAACGCGCAAATCATGGTGGCCACGACGGTCATCGAGGTAGGCGTCAACATCCCCAATGCCACGGTAATGATCATTGAGAATGCCAACCGCTTCGGTTTGTCGCAGTTGCATCAGTTGCGTGGTCGCGTAGGTCGCGGTGCCGACCAGTCGTATTGCATCCTCGTCACCGACCACAAGCTAACCACTGATGGTAAGACCCGTATGAAAACCATGTGCAGCACCAACGACGGCTTCGAAATCGCCGAGGTCGACTTGGAACTGCGCGGTCCAGGCGAAACGGGAGGCACACGGCAGTCCGGACAAATCGAAATGCTCATCGGCGACCTACAAAAAGACGGTCCATTAATCCCGCAAGTCCGCGAGGCCGCCATCAAACTTTTAGCCGATGACCCGAAGCTCATCAAGCCCGAGAATCGAATGCTTCGTGAGCATTACAAGGAATTGTTTGCCCAAACGTTTGATTGGAGTCAGATTGGATAAGAGTAATATTTCCAAAAAACAGTTGATTTTGTATTGTCCTATTGAAAAAAAACATAAATTTGCAAAAGAAATAATCAAAACCATATTCAATATGAAAAAAATCTATCTTTTTATCGCTTTACTCATGGGCATTGTCTCGGTTTTTGCCCAAAATGAATATTCCATTACAGCTACGGCCCTTTATGGATATGGAACCGTGACAGGTGCTGGTATATATCACGAAGGTGACACTTGCACCATCACTGCCATAGCAAATGAAGGCTACGAATTCTCCTTTTTTAATGACAACAATGTACTAGTCATTGAGGAAAACCCATATATTTTCGTGGTTCATGAAGACCACAACATACGAACTGGTTTTAAACCATTTGAATACAGAATCAATGTCACTACAACACCAGACTACTACGGATATGTTACAGGTGCAGGCACATATGATTATGGAGAAACCTGTTCCTTGATGGCACATTTTTATGAAGGATATGATTTTGAGAAATGGACTGAAAACGGAGTTGAAGTATCCACCAATCCTGTCCTTCGATTCACAGTAACGAGCGAGCGCTCCTTGAAAGCACATTTCTTTAAACGCAACTATACCATCACTGCTTCCGTCTATCCTGAAGAAGGCGGTGTCGTTGAAGGTGGGGGGCAATTCACCTTCGGAGAGTCGTGTGTTTTAAAAACTTTCCCACGCAGTGGTTATGACTTTATAGGATGGAAGCGCAACAACAATGACATAGTTTCAACCGATGCCATTTTTGTTTTCGATGTCAGCCAATCCGCAAACTATGTAGCTTGTTATGAGCCGAGAACTTTTACTGTTTTTGTCAATGCCAACCCTTCCAATGGAGGTTTTGTTACGGGGAGTGGTACTTATCAAACCAATCAGGAATGTTCGGTGACTGCCACCGCTGCAGAAGGTTTCCGATTCATTGGATGGACTGAAGATAATGACACCATCTCTTATGACAACAGCTATACTTTCACGGTACTTGGTAACTCGAATTTGGTGGCCAATTTCATCCCAAACACCGGTGTAGAAGAGCAAAAAATAAACAGAATGGCTATTTTCCCCAATCCAGTCCACGATATGTTGACCATCGAAGCAGATGAGAGCATTACTTTGCTGGAAATCTATAGCCTTACCGGAACTTTGGTATTTAGGTTAGAAAACTGTGGCAACAAAGTGTCGCTTTCCTTGTCCGACCTACCAAGTGGCACTTATTTCGTTAAAGTCACAAGTAATATGATTTCTGAAGCTAGAAAATTCGTGAAATAGCCTTACAAGGAACTATTTGCCCAAATCTATGATTGGAGCCAGAGTGGTAATGTTTTTTTCTTTGCAACAATAATCAACAAAATAATACTATATAACCGTTTTTTACACAATTTAAAACTCATGTAAAAATGAAGAAAGCCTATTTACTCATTTTCATCCTACTTGCATCCTTCATGTCCCAAGCCCAAACCAATACTACTATCCAACCGCCTCGCCTCAAAGTCGGCGTGGTCTTAGGCGGTGGTGGTGCCAAAGGCGCATCGCATATCGGCGCACTGAAATACATCGAAGAATTGGGCATCCCCGTTGATTATGTGGCCGGCACCAGCATGGGTTCCATCATCGGTGGCTTTTATGCCTTAGGCTATTCTCCCGATGAGCTTACCGAACTCATTGCAGGCATGAACTGGTCAGAGTATATCGGCAATAAGATTGACCGCTCCATGATGTCGGAGGAAATGAGGCAACGAAACAGCACTTTGTTGCTGCAAGTACCTTTCAGCGATGAAAGCCTCTTTGACCGTGACCCTAACACAAAGTTTATCAGTCAGTTGCCCAGTGCATATGTCAACAACAGCTCGCTTGTCAACTTGTTCAACGACCTTTGTGTCGGTTATCAAGAGGAAATGGACTTCAACGACCTGCCCATCCCCTTTGCCTGCGTGGCCACCGACATGATTACCGGCAAGGAAGTGGTGTTGCGTAGTGGTAGCGTGCCTACTGCCATGCGAGCCAGTATGGCCATTCCTGGCGTATTCTCTCCTGTCACGATTGGTGACAAAGTACTCGTTGATGGTGGTTTAGTGAACAACTTCCCCGCCGATGTGCTTCGTGACATGGGCGCTGATATCATCATTGGTATCGAGGTTACTTCCACCAAGGATGTCACAATCAACGATTTGAAGTCGTTGCCCCAAGTGTTTCTCCGATTGGTCACCAACAGCACAAGTGCCAAGCGAGTGGAAAACCGCCAGTTGTGCGATGTCCATATCATCCCTGACATCAGCGGATTCGGCATGCTCAGCTTCACCCCAGAGGCCATCGACACACTTGTGGGTAGAGGCTACAAAAAAGCCAGCGAGTACCACGACCAGCTCCTGGCCATAAAAAAGGCCGTCGATGCCTCGGCGGGGCATCCTGTCAGCAAGACACTTCGTGCACCTCATGCCAAGAATTTGGACAAAGAGTCCGTATTCATCCGTTCCATCACCTTCAACAATGTGAGCCCTCGTGAAGGCAATTGGCTGATTCGAAAAGGAGGACTGAAGGTCAATAAAGTGTATTCAGAAGCCGATATCGAAAACGCTGTTAAGATTTATCGTGGTACAGGCTGCTTCGATGAAATCACTTATCAAATCAAGGAATGCGATTCCATCCACCAGAATGATCAGCTTTCGGAAGCCTACGACTTGAATATCGATATGAAATATGCCAAGCCCCATGTTTTTGGTCTAGGTATACGCTATGACACTGAAGAAGGAGCTGCTCTGTTGCTCCACGTTGGTCTCAATGAGAAGAAATTCAACGGCTCAAAGTTGAACGCTAACTTCAAACTCAGCTACAACCCCAAAATCGACCTCACTTACACTTATTCAAGGTCATCATTGGCCAATTTCAACTTAAGCTACGGCTACCGCAATGAGCATTTCGGAATAACAGACACGAATGAGAAGAATTTCAACATGAGCTACAATCAGCAAAAAGTGAGTGCCTATATCTCGCAGTTCCACCTGCTCAACTTCAGTACAGCTTTCGGTGTGGCCTACACCAGGACCACTTTCGACCTTTCTTCTATGGAGGGACAAAACATTTTGGATAGCGTTGTTTTTGTGAAAAACAATTTGTTGACACCTTTCATCAACTTGAAATACGACAACCTCGATGATGCCTATTTCGCCAAACGCGGTATTGCCGCACATGTGAACGGAAGCTATCACATGGAAACGAAAGAATTTGACAAGAGGTATTTCGACCTGAATTATTCCTTCCAATCCTACATCACTCCGCTAAATGGAAGATTCACTATCATTCCTCAAGTGTATGGCCGTTACATATCGGGCTCCCCTTTCGTTTACAACCTTTGGAATGTGTATGGCGGTGAGATAGCGGGGCGTCATTTCGATCATCAGCTACCCTTTATAGGCATTACCTCCATTCAGAGTATGACCGATAATATCGCTGTATTGCGTTGCGATGTGCGCTACAACTTCTTCGGAGACCATTATCTGACCGCAATGTATAACTTCTTTGCATTTTGGGATATGATACCCAATGCAGAAAGCATAGGCAGCGTTTTAGGGTTCGAAGCGCAAGGCGCAGGCTTGAAGTATTCCTACAACAGTCCCTTAGGGCCTATCTCACTAACTGCCTATTGGTCGGACGTTTACCTTGTATATCATTATGGTGCCTATTTCTCAATCGGCTACACATTCTAATTGTTAGGAGTTAGCAGTTGTTGTGTTAAGAGTTATTAGTTAGTAGTTGTTTCAGTTGTCGCTTTGCATCGCGAGGCTGATCCTGCCACCAGTGAAGCGTGGTGGAAGCAGTCCAGTTATAGTTCTGAGACCTTATTTTCTTGCATAAATCGGCGAATTTCCTCTGCATGCCGTCCACGGATGATGACATGGTGGTTGCCGATGGAATGTTGGAGCAGATAAGGTTTCAGATTCACATCGAGCGTGATTTGCGTGCGACAGAAATGGTTGCTGTAAGGTGCCTCTATGGCTTGTGCCTCGGTGACAAAATAACGGTCTAATTTTGGGCCACCCCATTTAAATAAGGTGTAGTCGTTCAGTGGCAACACACCCAGTATGGCCACACCTATACCCGACTCGAAATGCGAGCGCACCACAGTCTCATTGCACATGGTCAGCGGGACGGTGCAGTGTGCCAACATGGATGTTTTATCCGTGAGTTGCGACGGATTGGCCATAAATGCCACCTCGCCGCACAAACGTTTGGCCAAATACATGCTCATCAATGTCTGCATATCACCTTCGCAGCCCGCCACGATGCCTTCATCGTTGAGCAATGCCAAAGCCAAACAACTCGTCGTACCACAGGCTTTCACGATGTCGAAGCAGCGGATGGTCATGGCGTCCAAGCGCTCCTCTTGACAGATGCGTTTGATAGCGAGATAGGCTTTGGCGGCTTCCAGCATATCGGTATCCGAAGGCTCTTTGACGGCCTTGGCGCGTTTCACCATGACCTGCGCCACCTTCTTGGCCTCGGTCGGTGCGATGGTTTTGATGCCATCGATGAGGCGTTGTAAATCTATGTCAACGGTTTCGATACCGTATCGTTGACGAAGGTAATCGCGGTCCACACCGCTGGCAATGAGCCAATCTGAGGGTTGTCCGAACAACCCGATTCGGCCCCGTAGAGACGCACGGCCTTGCGTCTCTCCAAGGGCCGATATTATATCATCATTCGTCCCATGCAAAATCTTTCCTTCCACCCCGATATTGCCCAAATAGGTCAAGATTTCCAATGAGGCAGCCAACGAATTGTTGCGCCCGTCGGCAATCATCGTGACGGTTTTTGGGCGCGACGGACCACACATCGTTTCCACATCGATGGCGGACCAAATGCGTTTGAAAAGGTTCTCCACGCCGCCGGTGGCAATCATAAAGGCATCGGGTAACGCCTGTAGAGACGTGGCGCACCGCGTCTCTACAGATTCGTCACCAATGATTTTGATTTCGGCATTACATTCGTTTTCCAACCTTTGGATCAGGTCGGCATATTCGTTTCTGACAAATTCATCGTTCTGAAACGAGGAACGAAGGATGATTATTTTCATGGTTCCTTATTTTGGCCAATGGCTCATGGCCTATGACTATGGCCGCTTTTACAATCGTTGAAGCGGCCATAGTCATTAGCCATAGACCATAGTAAATCAATGTTTCACCACAAAGCGCAAAGTCTTCTCACCAACCTTCACGACATAAACGCCGTTCTCATAGCCTGTCGTGTTGATGCGGAGTTCGCTGCCATTAGCTTCGTATTCATCCACCTTCTGGCCGAGGGCGTTATAGACGCGCACCGTGCCGAGGTTTTCGCCTTTCAAGGTCATGAAGTCGTTGGCGGGATTGGGGAAGATTGTGGCCGAAGCCTCGTTTTCATCCACAGACCAAGTGTCGTCAACCATGACCGTGAAATGCGCATCAGGCAGGTTGCTTGTAATGGTGACAAGGTCGGGGACGACGGCCCTCTTGCCGACTACTTCGCAAAGAATGCCTAACTCAACGGATCCGCCCTGCGGAATCGTAAATTCCATGGGGAAATAGCAGGAAAACAATTCTTGGCCGTCCAAAGAGAACTCCATCCAATAGAAATCATCGCAGATGCTAGTAATGGTAGCATCTTCATCAGTGTTGTTGTAAACGGTAACCCAAGCCATTTCGCCCCAGTTCAAATTTACAGTATTTGTGCTGAAGGTCAGAGTTTCTTCATACGGGCATTCATGCTGCTCATAGCCTTCCGCGTTCATGGCATTAATAATTTGTTCCAGCGTAGGCGGATAGATGTCACGCACTGCAAAAGTGTGGTTGGGACGGATGAGCATGATGGTGGGGTAATAGCCCACGGGGATGTCTTGTGCAATCTGATTGCCACCGCCGTCGCGGCTGATGGTGGGATACTGGACGCCGAATTGGTCTACCCAAGTTTGGCATTCGTTGTCGTGGCCGTTGGGCGAGATTTCCATGAAGAACACATCGTTTTGGTTGCAGCCATAGAGGCGGTAGGCTTCGACCACATCGGCCATAGGTGCTTCGCTATACGGGTCGCCGGTAAGGAAGAAGTTGATCAGCACGGCCTGACCTGCGTCGAGGATGTCATAGAGGTGGATTTCGTTGCCTTCAATGTCGGTGGCAGTGAAATCGGGCATGATTTCAGAGGGACCGCTAGGCGTGGTGGTGACAGGCTCTTGGACGACCTCACCAAGGTTGCCGTCAATGTCGGCAGGTACGGCATAAATCATGTATTCCGTGTTAGGAGTCAAGTCACCGAAAGTGTTAGAGATAACTCCCGATCCAGGCATGCCATAATTCCAAAGGTATTCGGGGAGGTCGAGACCCGCAATACCCATCCATTCATGGATTTCAGCCTCGGTGGCCAAGGTGTAAGCGTATGATGCGCAGTCTTCGTTGGGCGTGAAGGTGGCTGTAACTTCGGTTTCCAGCACTTGGTCAACCGTGATGCTCACCTGCGGGTCGTATGTTGCGCCGTTGCAGTCATGCTGCTGCAGTCCGTGTTGTTCCAAGGCATTGATGACAGTTTGGGCATTAGGGATAGGATACAAGTCTTGGATGACAATTTCATGGTTAGGCATAATGAGTATGACCGTAGGATAGGCTTGGATGCCGTATTGGCTGCAAATGGCCGTACCGCCGCCTACGCCACTGATGGTAGGATATTCCACACCATAATTGCTTACCCAATTAAGACATGCGGCATCGCTATCGCCGGTGGCAATTTCGACATAATACACATCGTGCATATTGCAGCCCATGGCATAGTAGGATTCAACAATCTTCGGTGTAGCTTGTTGGCAGGGGCCACAAGTAGTAAAGAAAAAGTCGATAAGCACAGCTTGACCACCGTCGAGGATATCAAACAGATGGACTTCTGTGCCATGAATGTCAGTAGCCGTGAAATCAATGGCTTCCGTGTAGGGGCATTGCGCTTTCAGGCCAAAACCCATGGCCAGCGCAAGGAGAAGGGTAAATACTTTTTTCATAATGTGATGTATTTAAGTTATTGTTATTCCGATGCAAAAGTAAAAAAACTCTAAACTCTACACACTAAACTCTCAACTAATTATCACGATAATCCTTCTTCTTCTCATACTTCAAGTCCTTCAATGCTTGGGCCTTCACGTTGATGGTGAAATTCCAGCTCTTGTAGCTGCCAATAGGAATCCAGTTAAAGCGCATCTCCCAGCAGTGAAGGTCGCGGTAAACACTGAGGTTGGTGTAGGAAATCTTGTTGTTGACAAAGTCCCAACCCGTCGAAAAGGTCACTTTCCACTTGGGTGTGATGCTGACATCACCATTGAGGCCAATAGTGTGTACGTGAGTGTTGGTGGCAATGCCCATAAAAGCAGCATAAGCAATTGAAGTTGTATAGGTTAAGGAATAGCTTACTGAGAGTGACCATGGCGTAGTCCAATCGATGTAAGCATTGGGGTTGCCTAAGATTTCGTTCAATTCATCCGGGTCGAAATTGCCTGATTTCTTGGCATTTTCGTTGATTTCAGTTCTCAACTCCTGACTACCTTTTTTGCCTTGCAATTTTTTGAGATCATTTTGGTTAAAAGTATAATTCATGCTGAAACGCCACGAAGAACCCGTCTTCCTAAACAGCCGTCCATTGTTGGTAATCTCAAAGCGATTGATACGACGCCCTAACGAATCGGCGGCATAGGGATCCCAGGAACTGCTGTAATTGATGCCCAGTTTCTTGAACAAGGTAGTGCGCCCACTAATTGAAACTGGAGAAAAATTGACCGAATCTTTGGTTACGTCATAATTGCCTGAAATACTGAACGATTCTAATATTGGTACTTTCTTCACTCCCGTGATAGTGTCGGAACTTGACGGCACCTTTATTTCCAAATTGTTATTAAAACTATAAGTCAACAACCCTTGTTGGTTTTGCGATGGCGTGCCGTAAAGTGCCCTTTCAAACTTGTTGTAAACCTGCTCTTTGCCATTGCCGTCGACATAGGAACCATAAACACCCCATTTCGGGTCGCCGAAGTTAGGACGGTAGGTAAAACCGATGGTTGGCGTGAAGACGTGACGGATAGCACGGATGGGGCCCTGGGCAAAGTTCACCATACCATAGATTTTGGTGGTCAGGTTGGAAGTCGCATTGAAGTCCACCAAATTGCGGAAACCATGGATAGTGTCGGTCTGCAGATGTCCTGTCGAGTCACTGTCGTTAATCCATTGACGTTCAATACGCTTGAAATACATGTAATCGTTCAAGGTCAACGAATTGGTCCATGAGAAATGCTTAAACAGTTTAATAGTGGCATTGATGGGCATCCTATGCGAAATACCCGTCTGCACATGGTCGCGAAGCATCTCCCTCGCCCAACCACCGAAGTCATCGGAGATGCCATGGAAAAGCATCGTGTCCACGTCATTAATGTAGGCCTTTCCATTCAACGTGTAGCCCATACTCAAGCTTTGATACCAATGTTTCTTACCTGTTTTGCCAACATTTTTCAAAGGATAGAATGTATTAACTGATAAAGTGAGTTCTGGCAATGAAGCTGTCACTTGCCTGGTCATTGTATTCTGACTATGACTGGCATTAAGGGTAAGGTAAACCTTACTCGCAAAATTAGTCTGGTAACTTATACTTGATTGGAAGGTATTACTCAACTGATCATTAGTGGTTTGTGCGTTATATTTGTTGAAGTTGGAACTTACTATGTTCACGTTGGCCGAAAAGCTTCGTTTGGGGTGGGCTTTAGGGTCTTGCTTGTGGGTCCACTGTATCTTAAAATCAGTGCTTTCCTGATAATCGGCTGCACCTTTCGTACCTATCTTGTTGACGGCGAAGCCTAAAGCCATCGAACCATTGAATTTGTAACGTTTGTTGTAACGAAAAGTCGGCTTAATGCCCCACGAACCTCGGGTATAGATGTCACCCAAAACTTGCAGGTCATAATAGTCATTGATGGCCCAGTAATAGCCACCGTTTTCAAGGTAGAAACCTCGGTTGGCTGATTCACCATAGGTAGGGATGATGAGACCTGACTTTTTGCCTTTTGTATTGGGAATGATGGCGAAAGGCAGAGCCAACGGCAACGGAATATCGGAAATGGTCAAATAAATCGGACCCGTGACAATCTTATCGTCTGGGATGACTTTGGCCTTGGTAAACTTGAATTGATAGTGCGGGTCTTCCTTGAGGTCGCAGGTAGTGTAGCCTCCCGAACGGATGTTGATGGTGTTGTCATCCATGCGCTTGATGCGCTCACCATGCAAATAGCCATCGTTCTCTTCAGTCCAAACCTTGGTGATGACACCTTTTTTTGTCTTGAAGTTGTATAGCATTTCGACGGCCTCAAAGGTGCTTTCCCCTTGCGTAAAGACAGGTCGCCCTTGCAACTTGCCTAACGAATCGGCAACACCGTATGCACGGCAGGTACTGGTCTCAAGGTCGAATTCCAAGCAAGCCGCTGTCAAAGTGATGTCATCGTATTTGGCTTCAGCCTGACCGAAATAGTAAATCTTCTTCTTGTTCATGTCGCGGTACGATGAATCCACTGCCGAGCAAATCACCTTCGTCTCGATGGCCGACTCCGAACGTTTAGGCTCGATACGGCGAGGTTTTGTTTGCTTCAACGTATCGTTCATCAAAGAATCAACTTGGAGACTATCAGTAGAAATTCTTAAAGAATCAAAAGCCGCAATGCTATCTGCTGGAAAAGTCAAAGAGTCGGGGAAGTGTTGGGCAATTGTATCAGGTTGAATGGAATCCAAAACCAGCGTTATCGTATCGACAATGCGCTCTGGAGCCACCAACACACTATCTACCTTGTTTTGCTCAAAATCATACTTATCTTTCTCAGTATGAGATAATTGCCTACACCCATAAAACAACACGACCATGGCGGTGAGCAAAGAAAAGGCCACCAGATGAAAATAATTCTTATATGCCGTGCGTTTTGTCAACGTGAAAACGATTACTTTTGTACGGTAGAAATCCGCTGCAAAGATAGTTTTTCTTCGCGCATAAATAAACAAACTCAGTATGATAGAACGAAAGATTTCGCGATTTGGTGTTTTAGCCCTGCTTTTTCTGATGCCTTTATTGTCCTTTGCCCAAAAGGGTGAAAAGATCCAAACCATTGTCATCGACGCGGGTCATGGTGGCAAGGACACGGGAGCCTTGGGCAAGGTGACCAACGAAAAGACGCTCAATTTGGCTGTCGCGCTCAAGTTTGGAGCATATATCGAGGAAAACCTTCCCGATGTAAAAGTAATCTACACGCGAAAAAAGGATAAGTTCGTCGAACTGAGCGAACGTGCCGCCATCGCTAATCGCAACAATGCCGACGTGTTCATCTCCATACACTGCAACTCCACCGAAGTCGCCAACTCGGCCTCCGGCGCAGAGACTTTCGTGATGGGTGAATCGAAAAACGAGAAAAACCTGGCTGTGGCTAAAAAAGAGAATGCTGCTATCTTGTTGGAAGACAACACCGACGCTTACGACAACTTCGACCCCAACAGCACCGAAGCCTATATCCTCTTCTCGCTCTCTCAAAGCCTCTACCAAAGCCAAAGCCTCGATTTGGCAGGCAAGGTGCAGAAACAGTTTGCCAGCAAAGGTCGCAACGACCGAGGTGTGCAACAGGCTGGTTTTCTGGTACTTTGGAAGACCTCCATGCCGAGCATCCTAGTGGAACTAGGCTTTATCAACAATACAAAAGAGGAACAGTTCCTCAATTCCGAAAAAGGACAAACGCAAATGGCTTTGGCTCTTTACCGCGCCTTTGAAGAGTACAAGCGGGAGTTTGAAGCCGAGAACCATGTTTCCAGCAAGCCTGAGACCAGTGATGAAAAGCCTTCTTCAGTCATAGGAGACACCTATTTTTCG
>JAEEGK010014769.1_pt1 | contig 17405 bp, 11 predicted proteins | sample 8958771 | NCBI WGS metagenome assembly JAEEGK01 (sample SAMN16246547, study PRJNA631951) | gut metagenome | biome: gut microbiome; feature: rumen; material: SC-attached | host: Bos | place: Iran: Karaj | collected 2018-10
AATTGACCTTTTTAGGTAAATTATTAAATATGCACATATAAAATAGCAATTATAGTATGGTACATAGCAATTATGCACAGGCGAAATATTTTCTCGTAATATAAAATCGGTCTTAAGAAGGAAGCAAGTGAATGCTTCAAAAAGCGACTACTAAACAGAAGGAGGATAAGGTATGAACAAAAAACGGGTTATTGGTACTTTACTTGCTGCAGCTCTTGCTGTGACATCGTTGGTTGGTTGTGGTGATTCATCATCAGGGGGACAAACAGCGGTAAACACAGGCGCAAAGCAGACAGATGGAAAGAATCTCCCAGAGCTTACAACAGAGCCTATGGAAATTATTCTTTGGGACATTGCTACAGATGAGCCAGCAAAGAGTACTCAGGAAGGTGCCGTACAGAGATTTATGGCAGACTATCCTAACATCAAAATCACTCAGGTACACCAGCAGAATGATAACTATAAGCAGCAGCTTGTAGTTGCTATGAGTTCTGGTCAGGCACCTAACATCTATGTACATTGGGGCGGCGGTCCAATGGCTGAATACTACAACTCAGGATATGCTAATGACATTACAGATATGTATGCAAAATATGATCATCCAGATTTCATCGATGCAGCTGTTGCACAGTCAACATATGATGGCAAGATGCTTGCTATTCCATTTGGTGGACTTTCAGGATGTGACATTTTCTACAACAAGACAATCTTCAAGGATTTGGGTCTTGAGGTTCCTCAGACAATCGACGAGCTTGAAGATGTATGCGATACACTTAAGGCAAACGGAATCACACCATTCTCACTTGCAAATGCATCTAAGTGGACAGGTTCTATGTACTACATGTACTTAGTTGCTCGTCACTCAGGCAATGCTGAATTCGATGCTGCATATACACAGGAAAATGGCGGAACATTTACAAGCGAAGCATTTATCTATGCTGGCGAGAAGATTCAGGATTGGGTAAAGAAGGGATACTTCCCAGATGGTGTTAACTCACTTTCAGCTGATGACAATCAGGATAGAGCACTTCTCTATGATGGCTCTGCTGCTATGATGCTTCACGGTGCATGGCAGGTATCTGGTATCAAGAATGATAATGAAGAGTGGTACAACGAGAACATTGGTGTATTCAGATTCCCAGAGGATTCAGAAGCTAAGGCTAAGGGCGTTCCTCAGGACGTAGAAATCGGTACAGCAATCGGTATGGGCATGAGCTTTAACTGCTACAACGATGACGGTACAGTAAATCAGGATATGCTTGATGCTTGCTATGTTCTTGCAACTCAGTACTACAACGATGATACATACAACAATGACCAGTTATCAACAGGTACACAGCCTTCAATCAAGGGTATGGAAGAGAATATTGATGATCCTAACATGAAGATTATCGCTGATGTGTTCTTCAACGCTTCAAACGTACAGCTCTGGTATGATCAGTATCTTCCAGCATCTGTAACAGAAGTACACAAGAATTGTATGACAGAATTGTTCGGTCTTGAAAAGACGCCTAAGGAGATAGGTGAGGAACACGACGCGGCAATGCAAAAAGCTCTTGCGGAACAATGACAAGCTACATAAGTAATTGTATACGCTGCTGCTAGTAGTAGAAAAATCAAGCTGCCCCACAGGGTTTCGGCTCTGGGGGCGGTTTTTAATTAAAGCAGTAGGAAGGAGAGTAGTGTGAAAAAGAATAATAACATGGGGCTTGCTCAGGCGAAGGCGAAAAGTACTGCCATAGCGGCGACAGTATTTTTATTTCCGGCCCTTTTACTTATAGGTATTTTTATAGTTTATCCAGTAATTGATACATTTGTCATAAGCGGATACAAATGGAATGGTATTTCCGCGGACAAAGTATTTGTGGGACTTGAGAACTGGAAAACTCTTCTCCATGACGAAATGTTTTGGAAATCATTCAAGCATAATTTAATAGTAATGGTATTTTCTATCGTTCTGCAGATTCCACTTGGAATGCTTCTTGCTACATTCCTTGATGCAGGCGGTAAGAAATTTAACTTCTTTAAGATTATATGGTTCTTGCCATATCTTATGAGTTCAGTTGCAATCGCTTTCTTATTCGTATATGCGTTAGCAACAAACGGTGGTATGGTTTCTTCATTTGCTTCGATTATTCAGGGAAAAAAGGTGACTATCGACCTACTTGGAACAGCGCCAAACGCCCTTTATACAGTAATTGGAGTTATGGCTTGGCAGTTTACTCCATTTTACATGGTGTATTTTATCGCCGGCTACGGAAACATCGATACTACAATTTACGAGGCAGCTATCATCGATGGCGCCACAAGATGGCAGTACATTAAAAATATTGCTATCCCACTCCTTGGACCTATTTTCAAGACTGCATGCATCATGTCTTTGATAGGTTCACTTAAGTACTTTGATATGATTTGGAACATGACTCAGGGTGGACCTGCAGGCACAACAGAGCTGATGGCTACCTACATGTACAAGCTGTCATTCCAGCAATTTAGCATGGGTTATGGTTCTACGGTAGCAGCGGGAATGTTTATCCTAATCACTGCTATTGCCCTTATCTTTAACAAGGTATTCAAGGTTAAGGAGGTTTACTAGTTATGGCAAGAAATAATACAACAAGCTCGGATTACCGTAGCTCGAAAATAAAATCAAAGATAGCATGGGCCATAGCCATTTTCTTTGCTTGCATCATGTTGGTGCTTACACTGACACCATTTTTCTTTATGATAATGAACTCCTTCCGTAAGCAGTTTGACATGTTGCAGCAAGGTGTATTCCACCTTCCACACCCATGGTATTTTGATAACTATATAAACGTGGTGAAAAATGGATTCTTTGGATATTTCCTTCGAAGTGTAATCGTAGTTGGCATTTCGCTGGTGTTGATGCTTATCATCTCAGCATTTGCAGCTTATCCACTTTCTCGAATGAACTTTAAGCTGAACCCACTGATTTACGCAACAATTGTTGCCATGATGTCAGTTCCAATGCACGTTACACTTATTCCTATTTTCAAATTGACCACAGCTATAGGATTCTATGATTCCCTAAAGGCACTGATAGGTCCTTACGTTGCATTTGCGCTGCCAATGTCGGTATTTATTTTGACAGCATTTATGAAAACTATTCCAAAGGAAATTGAGGAGTCGGCAGAAATTGATGGCTGCAATCGCTATCAGAATTTCTTCAAGATAATACTTCCTCTTTCAAAATCAGGACTTTCTACACTTGCTATTTACAACGGTGTTGCTATGTGGAATGAATTCGCATTTGCGAATACGCTTCTTATTACACCAGCGAAAAAGACACTTCCACTTGCGCTTGGACAGTTCAAGGGTGAGCACTCACTTGATATTCCTATTATCCTAGCAGTACTTACTCTCTCTGTTCTTCCTATGATAATTTTGTTTATCGTTTTCCAGGATAAGCTTGTAAAGGGCATGATGGCAGGTGCAGTTAAGGGATAACATAAGGGAGATTTTTTATGACAATATATGTAGATGTAAATGCTAAGCATGATGGTAACGGAACAGAAAAGTTGCCATACAGAAGAATAAATGAGGCCGCAAAGGTGGCACTTCCTGGAGATGAAATCCTTGTGGCTCCAGGAACATACAGAGAGTATGTTGACCCTGTAAATGCAGGTACTGAAGATGCTCCTATAGTTTACAAGAGCACCAAGCCACTTGGGGCAATTATCACAGGAGCAGAGAAGCTGACTGGCTGGGAGAAATACAAGAAAAATGTGTGGACAGCCAGGGTGAAAAACAGCGTCTTTGGTGGATATAATCCATACACAACACTTGTATACGGCGACTGGTATTTTGCAACTCCAAACAAGCACACAGGATGCGTTTGGTTAAATGATGAGGCACTTTACGAGGCACTTAGCATCGAAGAGTGCATCGAGGCAAAAGTCTATGAGTGCTCATGGGTACCAGAAAAATCAACTAGAAAATGGTATGCCGAACAGGACAAGAAAAATGATGAGACAGTTTTCTACTGTAACTTTGGCGGGGCAAACCCTAACAAGGAAAATGTTGAAATCACTGTAAGACGTGAGTGCTTTATGCCAAGCAAAGAGGGCGTAAGCTACATTACAGTCAGCGGATTTAACATCAACAAGGCGGCTACAACATGGGCGCCACCAGCAGCTTATCAGGATGGAATGATTTCTCCTCACTGGAGCAAGGGCTGGATAATCGAGGACAATGAAATCTGGGGCAGCAAGTGCGCAGGTATCTGCGTTGGCCGATATTATGACCCAGAGAATAGCAACTTCTATACAACAGAGCATGTTAAGAGTCCAACTCAGATGGAGAGAGACTCAGTATGCCGCGGCCAATATTATGGCTGGGTTAAGGAGAAAATCGGTGGACACATTATCCGCCGCAACAACATCCACCACTGCGAGCAGGGTGGAATCATCGGCCGAATGGGTGGAGTATTTAGTATCATAGAGGACAATCATATTCATCATATCAACAACATGATGGAGCTTGGCGGAGCTGAGATTGCAGGTATCAAAATGCATGCAGCAATTGATGTAATAATGAGACGCAATCACATTCACCATTGCACAATGGGTATCTGGTGCGACTGGGAGGCTCAGGGTACAAGAATTACCCAGAACCTTCTTCACGACAATCAGCGCCCAGAGTTTGCAGAGCAGCTAAAGGGCGGCATGACATGCCAGGATATTTTCGTAGAGGTAAGTCACGGCCCAACACTTATTGACAATAACATTCTTCTCTCCGATGTATCTTTGAGAATCGCAACGCAGGGTGTGGCAATGGTCCACAACCTGTGTGCCGGTTCATTTACCTACGTAGGAGATGGAACAAGTTGGAGATATACACCATATCACATGCCTCATAGAACAGAGGTAATGGGATTCATGACATTCCTTCACGGTGACGACAGAATCTACAACAACATTTTCATTCAGAAGTGGTCATCAAAGGATCTTGAGCTTCTTAATGACTCGGACCCAACAGAGAAATATGTTGAAAACCGCAAGGTAGGAACATACTGTTTTGACGAGTATCCTACATACGACAAGTGGATTAAGATGTTTGACATGGATACTGTATATCCGGATATGCGAAAGCATGAGGATGCTCATTTTGCTCATCTTCCAGTATGGATTGATGGCAATGCATATTTCCTAGGTGCAAAGCCATGGAAGAACGAGAAAAATAAACTTGTGGACAAGTCTAAGAAGGCCCGCGTTGATGTGGTAGAGAAAAATGGCGAGTACTTCCTTGATACAAATCTCTTTGAGCTCGTCAAGGATTTCAAGGTAGACATGATTTCTACAGACACTCTGGGCAAGGCATTTGAGCCACAGCAGAAATTCGAGAATCCTGATGGCACACCTATCACATTTGACTGTGATGTACTTGGCAATCACCGTGGAACTGATGTGATTCCAGGACCATTTGCCACAGTAGAGCTTGCTAAGTCAAAGCTCTATGGAAAGCTTGCTATCGAGTAAATGATTTTGGCCCTAGGGGACGGGGTTATAGGGCCAAAATAATTGATTTCTAGGCCAGCACACTTTTTGAGAGTGTGCTGGTTTTTTTTGGTCCAGGGGGACGGGGTTATAGGACCAAAATAATATGGAAATGCGTATTTTAAGGATTTTTTAAGAATTGGATTAGTACAATGGCAGAGATTACGTTTTCATCTTTTGTATTAGTGTGAATAAAAGATAGGAGAAATTTTGGATGAGAAAATTCTTAATAATTACTAGAAACATTTTCATGGGGATCATCGGACTGATGTTGCTTTTTGTGGTGGGCGTATTTATTTACAATCAGGTGATGCTTAAAAAGGAAGAGGTCTACTGGAAGAATCCGCCAGGAACAATGGTAGAGGTGGATGGACACAACATGCATGTTTACACTGAGGGCTCTGGGAACCATACCATAATTCTGCTTCCGGGATTTGGAACAGCTAGCCCATACGTAGACTTTTTACCAATGTGTCAGGAGCTGGCAAAGGATTATAAAGTGGTAATCATTGAGAGATTCGGTTATGGACTTAGTGATGTGGTTGATGGAGAGAGAAGTTTTGAGACAATTGTGGATCAGGATAGAAAGGCGCTTGATAAGCTGGGTATCAAGGAGCCATACGTGCTCTGCCCACATTCTATTTCTGGAATTGAGTCACTTATCTGGGCTCAGAATTATCCAGAGGAAGTAGAGGCAATTATTGGAATGGATATGTCTGATTCATCTATAAAAGAAGATGAAGAATTTCATGATGGAATTTTTGGTGTTGAAGGTACAGGTATTAGGGTACTTAGAGCAATGGGATTTTTAAGATTGATGGCAGATGAAGCAGGTAGTGAAGAGGAGAAGATGATTATTGCCATCGGAAATAGAAACTTTTTAAATAAAACACTTCTCAATGAGGCAAAGAGCTTGGATGCTGCCTGCGATATGATTGATAACAATCCATTGCCAAAGGTACCTACATTGCAGTTAGTTTCTACTGAAGCTGGTGATGCATGGCTGGCTAGTCATCAGGCAATAGTAGATGCATCTTCAAATGGAAAGTTGGTAGAGCTAGACTGTGGACACTATGTGTATGTAGAGGAGCCAGAGCGAGTAGTGGAGGAAATCAGAGGGTTCCTTGAGGCGATGTAAGAATTTGTAGGGATTACCTCTCGAGGAAGCGGAAGTGCTTTCTGTGGGGTAAACTCATGGAAATGGATGCAAAATGATTGAAATGGATTATAGATGATGTTATATTATAGATAAAGAAAGCACCCACTCCAAAGTGGATGCTCCCGATAGAGTTTAATTAGCTCTCAGTGAGAGCCGCCTCTTTCGTTTGCCGACGAGAGAGGCATTATTTTTTTCGCTTGTTGTTTCTCTTATCGAGAAAGTCAAGCAACGCAAGTAGGAAACCACAAGCTTTAAGGAGTAATGCTAATATTGTTAGCATAATCATCAACATTTCATAGTCCGACATATGCGTCACCTCCCTTCCATAGTGACATCCACTTTGTGGAGCACCTTATAGAATGGTTCGGGAGATTTCCACCTCGTCATGGGTACTTTCAGTACGGATGAACCGCATAAATAAATTTAGCACATATGTTCGAGAATTACAATCGGACAGTAACAATTTTTTATTAAAAAAGGTAATTCAGTGGGAAGCATAGGCTTCCCGCTTTTTTTAGCCGAGGTGTGGCATAAATATTTGAAAGATTAAGAAGGGATACGTGTAAATTTGCCCAAAACGGGAAATTTCACGTAAACAAGGAGTTGCTGGAATGATTTAGGTGGAATAGATAGAACCTACAGTGGTATAGTAATGCTAGAGGCGCTGGGATGAGGTGGCGCTAGAAAAAGAATGGGAAAATGCGGGAAAACATGAGAAAGTTAATTTTATTTGGAGATTCAAATACATACGGCTTTGATCCTAGAGGATTTGCCACTGGAAGATATCCTGCTGAGGCAAGGTGGGCTACCATCGTAAGTAACGCGCTATCAGAATCCTATCAGGTGGTGGAGGATGGCATGAATGGCCGTCAGCTGCCGGATGTGAGAGGCGGGTATTTTACAAGCATGCTAAGTGGGCTGAGTGAAGAGGATACTGTGGTAATGATGCTTGGCACCAATGACATATTGCTGACGTATATGCCTGATGCAAAAAAGACTGCAGAGAAAATGGAGAGGATTCTTAAATATGTTAAGGAGAACTTCAAGGGCAGATTCATCATGATTGCCCCTCCATATATAGAGGCGGATGACCCTGACCTTATGAGGTACAGGGAGGCAAGCATTGAGATGAACCAGATGTTTTTAAATTTGGCAGAGCAGTACGGCGTGGAGGCCATAAATGCAGCAGTCTGGAACATTCCTATGACATATGATGGGGTCCATTTTACAATGGATGGACAAAAAGTGTTCGCCGTGAGGTTTTTAGAAGAGAGAATTTAAAATAGCTGCTGTTCAGGAAACTGAGCAGCAGCTATTTTTTGTAAGGATTTTATAATTTAGTTTTTGAAAGATTATCGAACTTAGGCAGCTCTATGGCCATATCGGTGATGGTTGTTGTGATGGTGGTTGTGATGACCGCCGCCGTGACCAGGGTTGCCGCTTGAATCGCCGGATGTATTCTCTGATGCATCATCTGTAGAATCGCCGGTAGTATCATCAACTGTATCGACAGTAGTATCCTCCACAGTAGTATCTGTAGTATCCTCCACAGTAGTATCTGTAGTGTCATCTACAGTTGTGTCTGCAGTATCGTCTACAGTAGCGTCGGTAGTATCCTCTGCTGTATCGACTGTTGCATCGTCTGTTGTAGTGGTAGATTCTGCATAATCGTCTGCATTGTAATCTGGGATGGTTTTTCCTTTTTGAACACTTTCGATAACATCATCGATGTAGGCTTCAATCTTTGGATCTTTTCCAATCTGAGAATAGTACTCCTCAGAAATGAGATATCTGTCAGTGATTTCTTTTGTGTCATTATCAATTACAGTGACGCCGATATTCTGAAGCTGAATTCCCTGAGACTGAACATGGCATCCTGGGTATTTCTTCTGGTTGATATCGGACATAGTTGTGTGAGAATGTCCGTCAAGAATCAGGTCAATTTTATGTACACCATCATCTTCTCCAGTGAAGGCAAAAAGGTCTACACTTCTGGTTCCGTTTGCATAAACCTTGTCATATATCTTTTTACCGTTTTCGTCTCTATCAAATACGAATCCCTTCTGATTTTTAAGAATGTCATTTTCAACACCTAAGTGAGCTAAAGTGATAATTACTTCTGCACCTTCTGCAGCCAATTTGTTGGCTGTTTCGCTGGCTGTGCTATGTAATTCGGTAGGATCTACAGAATATCCACATCTATCATACCAATTACCACTTTCTGGAGTAAGTAATCCGAAGAATCCTATTTTTACAGGTGATTTTGAGCTATCTGTAATGGCATAAGCTTGAACCTTATCGCCTGTAAGACCATTTATATTTGCATCTACAAATGTGAAATCAGCTGCGTTGATAATGTTATCAAGTGCATCCTTTCTGCGTTCAAATTCATGATTGCCAAGGCAAGCATAGTCATAACCAACTGCATTCATTATTTTTACAGCAGCAATTCCTTTTGACTTATCTGTACTTTCCTTTGCATCGTCACTTTTACTATCGTAATACTGTATTTCTGGTTTGTCTGTACTGAAATCTCCTGAATCTACAAGAATAACTGAAGCTCCACGTTCTTCCATTTTATTTTTTAGACCAGCAACATAGGCGAAGTCTGTGATGGCGCCATGTACATCGTTTGTTGAAATGATAACTGTCTTTCCTGTTAGATTCTCTTTTTTGCCGCCGTCAAGAGTATCATCGTATGATTTTCGCTCTTGTACAATAGAAAAATCTACAACCTCACCCCCAGCAGCTTCGACTGTACCAGCTGATGATAATAGGAGAGTAGCTGCTGTAAAAGCAGATACTAAAAATCTCGTAGTAAGTTTGTTTTTCAAAACAATACCTCCTTTATTCAAGTAATGTTTTCCAAGTAGTAGGTTAGTTACATGTAACATTGGGAATACCCTACCAAAAAAAATACGAATATGTCAAATGTATTTCATTAAAGCGATGAAAATATTACAAAGTGGATTTTGGAGAAATGAAAAAATTTTTCAAATATTATTCTCCCTATAAACCCTGTAAATACACAGAATATGTATTGTGTGTAGTGAAAAAACTAAGTGATTATAGTGTAAGAAAAAATTAAAGAAGAGTTAAAAAGACTGAATAATAATCATATTTTATGTCAAAAATCTGAAATCTTTGTTTAATGAGTACTGTTTGGGCCTAACATCTTTGTTAAAATTTACGAATTGTAGACAAAAATACGAAACTGTTAAAATAATATAAGCTTAAACGTTTAAGAAAGAAATAAAGGACAAACTTAGGAATCGGGGGTGAAAAAAGAATAATGAAAAGAAAAACATCAATCGCGTTAGGGTTGCTTGTGACAGCAACAACAGTGCTTGCACCAAACTTGAAAGTTAATGCGGCACCGCAGATTGTTCCTTATGGTACAGTAGAGGCAGAGCTTGATTTTACAAGGAATGTAAAAGATGTTTTTACTGAAGAAGATGGGGTAACAACCGCTGTAAGTCTTGAAAACGGAAATTATTTTTCCATGAGGACCGTAAATTTCTCAAAGGGAGTTTCAAAAATCAGCGTTAAGTTAAAGGCTGACGGACCTGGAATCATTGTCATCCATAAAGGGGATGAAAATGGTGAAACAGTAGGAACTATCAGATACTCAGCTACAGATGGATATCAGGAATTCTCGGCAGATGTTAATAATTTGGCTGATACAGATTATTTTACTTTCGAAAATAAAGTTGGTACTTGTGCTGTAGATAGCTGGAAAGCAGTACCAGGAGAGACTCAGGAACCTGAAACACCAGAAACACCGGAAGAGCCTGATACTCCACCGGTGCAGCCACCATCAACAGAACAAGGTGCAATCAACCCTTATGAGAAGGTTGAGGCAGAGAATGCTACTTCAGATGAACTTACAAATGCGATGGTTGTACCATCAAAGGATAAAGTAGTAATCAATGAGAATGGTAAGGTTCTTGTACAGAACGTTAACTTCTCTCAGGGCGTTTCAAGTATCAACGTATATGCTCAGTCTTCAAAGCCAATGGTTAAGCTGAACGTATACATTGACGATGCAGATGCTCCAATAGGAACAGCAGCAGTTGGTACAAATATTACCAATGCAACTGCAATCAATGTTTCATCAAATATCACAGGTTCACACAATGTATACTTTGTGGCACAGGGCGGTTCGGTAACACTTGATGGATGGCAGGCAGTTGCATCAAGTGAGCAGCCTCCAGTTGAGGAGCCACCTGTAGTAGAGCCACCAGTAGGCGATACAGTAAATCCATACAGCGCAGTTGAGGCTGAAAGCGCAGCAGCAACTGATATGAGTAATGCAAGAGTTACTCCTAAGAAGGATGCTGTAAGTCTTACACAGGCTAATTCATATGTTGCATATAAGAATGTAAACTTCGCTCAGGGCGTAGAGTCATTTGATGCAAATGTTTCTGCGACCGCAGCAGCAATGCTTGAGGTCAGACTTGACTCAGCTACAGGCGACAAGGTTGCAGCATTTAGATTAGATCAGAATAGTACAATTACTACTAAGACAGCTAAGGCACTTTCTACAGTTACAGGAACACATGATGTTTACTTTGTAGTAGCAGGTGGATCAGGTGTTACACTTGATTCATGGGTAGCAAAGACATCAGGTACTGTAGAGGAGCCACCTGTAGTAGAGCCACCAGTAGGCGATACAATCAATCCTTATGAGAAGGTTGAGGCAGAAATCGCTACAGATCTTACAAGTGCAATGGTTACACCTTCAAAGGATAAGGTTGTAATCAATGAAAATGGTAGCGTTACTATACAGAACGTTGATTTCTCTCAGGGCGTTTCAAGTATCAATGCATACGCTCAGTCTTCAAAGCCAGGTGTAAGCTTGAATGTTTACATTGACGATGCAGATGCTCCAGCAGGAACAGCATCAGTTGGTCCAAGCATTACAAATGCAACTGCAATCAATGTTTCATCAGCTATCACAGGTGTACACAAGGTACGCTTCGAGGCTAAGGGCGGTTCTGTAACACTCGATGGATGGCAGGCTGTTGCAGGCGGCGGCGAGGAGCCACCTGTAGTAGAGCCACCAGTAGGTGATACAGTAAATCCATACAGCGCAGTTGAGGCAGAGAGCGCAGCTTCAACTGATATGAGTAATGCAAGAGTTACTCCTAAGAAGGATGCTGTAAGTCTTACACAGGCTAACTCATATGTTGCAATCAAAAATGTAAACTTCACTCAGGGCGTAGCAGAGTTTAATGCAAATGTTTCTGCAAGTACAGCAGGAATGCTTGAAATCAGACTTGATTCAGCTACAGGAGATAAGGTAGCAGCATTTAGATTAGATCAGAATGGTACAATTACCACTAAGACAACTAAGGCACTTGCTAACGTTACAGGAACACATGATGTGTACTTTGTAGTTGCAGCAGGATCAGGTATTACACTTGATTCATGGTCAGCAACAGCTTCAGATGGCGGGGTTGTAGAGCCACCAGTAGTAGAGCCTCCAGTTGAAGGAGCAATCAACCCATATGCAAAGGTTGAGGCAGAGATTGCTACTGCAGAGCAGCTTACAAATGCAATGATTGTACCATCTAAGGATAAGGTGGTAATCAATGAAAATGGTTATGTCCTTGTACAGAATATTGATTTCTCTAAGGGCGTTTCAGCATTCAATGTATATGCTCAGTCTTCAAAGCCAATGGTAAGCCTTAATGTATACATTGACGATGCACAGACTCCAGCAGGAACAGTAACAATTGGCACAGATATCACAAAGCCAACTACAATTAATGTTTCAACAGATATCACAGGTGTACACTATGTATACTTCGAAGCAAAGGGAGGTTCAGTAACACTTGATGGATGGCAGGCAGCTGCAGCAGGCGACCAGCCACCAGTAGTAGAGCCACCAGTAGGCGATACTGTAAATCCATACAGCGCAGTTGAGGCAGAGAGTGCAGCTGCAACTGATATGAGTGGCGCAAGAGTTACTCCTAAGAAGGATGCTGTAAGTCTTGCACAGGCTAATTCATATGTTGCATACAAGAATGTAAACTTCGCTCAGGGCGTAACAGAGTTTAATGCAAATGTTTCTTCTGGTTCAGCAGCAATGCTTGAGGTCAGACTTGACTCAGCTACAGGCGACAAGGTTGCAGCATTTAGACTAAGCCAAAATAGTACAATTGAGACTAAGACAACTAAGGCACTTGCTAACGTTACAGGAACACATGATGTTTACTTTGTAGTTACAGCTGGAACAGGCGTGACACTTGATTCATGGGTAGCAAAGACATCAGGTGACCAGCCACCAGTAGTAGTGCCACCAGTAGGCGATACAATCAATCCTTATGCAAAGGTTGAGGCAGAGATCGCTACTCCAGAGCAGCTTACAAGCGCTATGATTACACCATCAAAGGATAAAGTAGTCATCAACGAAAATGGTTATGTCCTTGTACAGAACATTGATTTCTCAGAGGGCGTTTCAGCATTCAACGTATATGTTCAGGCATCTAAGCCAAAGGTAAGCATGAATGTATATATTGATGATTCACAGACTCCAGCAGGAACAGTAGCAGTTGGTACAGATATCACTAAGCCAGTGACAATCAACGTTTCATCAGACATTACAGGCGTACACTATGTATACTTCGAGGCAAAGGGTGGCCAGGTAACATTTGATGGATGGCAGGCAGCTAAAGCAGGAGAGCAGCCACCAGTAAATCCACCTGCAACAAATGTAGATCCATATAGCAGCGTTGATGCTACAACAGCGTCATTACTTAGCGGTGCATTAGTTACACCAAGCAAGACTGCTGTAAATATTACTCCAAATGGTTCTGCAGGAACTCAAAACGTCAACTTCTCAGATGGCGTTTCACAATTTGTAATTACAGCATCATCAACTTCTACAGGCAAGATTGAGGTTAGATTAAATTCAGCTGCTGGTCCACTTCTTGGCTCAGCAACAATTAGTGGTGATTCAAAAGAATACACTATTACAGCTTCTAAGAACATTACCGGAAAGCAGGATATCTACTTTGTAAATTCTGGTTCAGGTATCGTGAATGTATATTCATGGAAGGCTACAGCTTATTCAGAGCCAATAGTTAACCCAGATCCTCCTGTAGTTCAGACAGGCATGGATCTTACCTATACAATAAACAGCTGGACAGATGGATATCAGGTAAGCTTCAAGGTTACCAACAAATCCGGAAGCACAAAGAATAGCTGGAAGGTAAAGGTAAAGAAGAGTGATATTAATCTTACTCAGAGCTGGTGCGTAAATGTTTCACAGGAAGGTGATTACTATGTATTCACACCTATGTCATGGAACTCAACACTTACAAACGGCCAGACTACAGAGTTTGGTATCATTGGAAGGGGTCAAGTAGGTAGCACAATTAACTATATAGTTGAGTAAAGCTTAAAAATTTAGAAGGTGTCTGATTCCCACTGGGGGTCAGGCGCCTTTTTTGTTTTTTATGGGACCATTCCTAGCAGCTCGTTCCACTCGCAGGTCTGCCCGAGCTCCACAGACCACTCGCTACGCGAGCAAGGAGGGATTGGAAATCGGCTTCGCCGATGGAAAATATTCCAAACAGAAAAACAGGTTACAGAGCACTTTGCATTTCGTTCTTTAAAATGATAAAATTAAAGAACGAAATGAAGGAGGCGATATATATGGATTATTCAGTAGATGATATCAAGGATGTAATCGAATCATTCGGCGGTATTGCTTCTGCTAGCCAGCTCTCGGAGAAGGGGCTTTCAAGACTATCTCTTTATCAAGGATTAATAAGTGGGATGATATCTAGGGAGTCACATGGAAATTATGTGGTTACAGATAATCAACCTGATGAATATAGAATGATACAGAATCGCTCTGAAAAGATGATTTTTTCCCACGCTACTGCATTATATTTACATGGATTATCAGATAGAGTACCTCATGAATTGGATATCACAGTTCCACAGGGGGATAATGTTTCTCGTATAAAAAGAGACTATGAAAATACAAGATTCCATTATTGCAAAAAGGAAATATGGGATTTGGGTATTATCGAGACTCTGACGCCACAGGGATACAAAGTGAAAATTTATGATATTGATCGATGTATATGTGACTTAATAAAGGATAAAAAATCAGTAGATAGTCAGATATTTACTCAGGCACTTAAGGGATATTTTTCAGGGAAATATAATCCTCGGAAAATAGTTAAGTATGCTAGGCAGCTAAATATTGAGTCTAAAATAAGAACATATATGGAGATTTTATAGTGATAGTACGTACACCAGAACAGTTAAGGGCCCAGAGCTTTTTTCTTTTGTATATTTGGTCATATCTTCGGATATGGCTTTTTTTATTGGGGCGTCGTGAACTTGTGGCGGGAATCAGACATCTTACTGGTATTATCTATCCTCCAACTTACCAACTGCGTTTTTCCAGTCGCAAACGCTCATGTTCGATTTCAGACATCAGGGTCTTTGCGGGAGCTGTTGCTGTACTTTCATCATATAGTAAACTAATAAGCTGATTTTGCTTCTCTATCAAATTGCTCTTTATGAAGCCTGTTGGCTCTAGGGTCTCTTTTAACTGCTCTTTTCCGGCCCTAATGCTTGCATCCCACTCAGCTTTGTTCTTTTCATACTGCTGATTTAACTCATCCAGACGCTTTTCAGCTTCTAAGCGAAACTTCTCTGTCTCCAAACGGATTTCTTCCATTCTGGCCTTGACCTTTTCAGTACGATAGATTACGTCAGGATATGCATTGGCAAATCTTCGATAAAAAATAGATCTGTCACTGAGTAATAATTTCACATCCTTGCTTATGGCTTCTGTATTATCAGCCTCACTGGATTCAACTCCGATTTTCACAAGCTTTAATACAAAATGAGAAACGCTGTAGTCAGCAAGAAAAATAACAGAAAGACAACCGGCAATAATCTCCCTACTTACTAGACTTAGACTGTCGAAAAGCCCATATAAAAACGGATTAACAATATGTATAATGGCAACCCCACCTATTCCAAATAGTATCAAGTTACCAATCCATACTCTGCCGTGTAGGTTCATTGGCTTTTGACTATAATCCCACCATCTGGCATGGAACTTTTTCTCCATAAAATAGCTAGCCAGGTACTCAATCAAGCCACATACAATCAAAGATATAGCAAAGGTCGTTCCTATGCCTCTCTCCACTGGTGTGAGTCCTGCTACCGTGAGAGTTATCAGTGCAGCTCCACATCCATAAATTGGAAGCCATGGCCCAATTAGAAAACCTCGATTTATAAAACGACCAAACTGGCGATATTTCAGTGTTACCTCAATACACCATCCCACAAAAGAAAATACGAAGAATACCAATATCAGATTAATAGTGAAATCCATATATCTCCCTCCTATAGATGCTTTTTTATAGGCTTTATTATAGGCTCTTATTACCAGTAATATACAAGATATATATGAAAAATCTGTAATTAATAATTATGGGACCATCCCTAGCAGCTCGTTCCACTCGCAGGTCTGCCCGAGCTCCACAGACCACTCGCTGCGCGAGCAAGGAGGGATTGGAAATCGGCTCCGCCGATGGGGACTGCCGGAGGGCAGTCTTTGTTGATGCGTTTAGTTCGTATATGCGATAAAATAGAATTAATATTTGATATTAGGCGGGATAAAGAAATGAGGTTTATATAGGAGGTAGAAAATGAAAAGTACAATATGGGAAAAATATGAAACAGATGGGAATGATGGATTTCCAAGTAACTTGCAAATTGATATTTGTGAAGACTTAGGTCACATTGTTGAGTTTGATAAGAAGTATAGTGAGTTCTATTTTATTTCAAATGATGAAACTGAACGAGATTCTATTATAGGGGCTAATGGGAAAAAGCTTGAACAGCCTAAAGGAGTAAAAAGTTCATGCAAATGGGTAGAGGATAAGATATATGCTGATTGTAAGAAAGAAAATTGGCATCCAGTGGATATTCTTAGAATTCTTGCTTGGAAAACGGGAAAGATTAACCATCTAAAAAGTAATCTAGAAAGGAATAAAAACGAGCCCAACATCAAATACGATGCAAATTGGATAGAGAATGGGAAGGAATTTGTATCGTTACAGATTCCATATCAATCTATAGTTACCATAGAAGAAATTAGACCAGTAATTAATGGTGTTATAGAAATACGGGAAAAGTATTGTAAATGTAAAAATGCTCAATCTGCATGGAATGCCATCTTCAGGTTGGCAAATAATGATGATAATAAAAAGAGCATGCGAGGTGTAGGTACAGTCTATCTTATAACTCTTCTTCATTTTATAACAGGTGGTGAATTCCCTATCTATGATCGTTTTGCCATGGCTGCGCTTGTCATTTGGAAGTTGAAAAAGAATTACAATAAATTAAAGGTAACGGACGTATCAGTTGTTCGTGGGGGCAAGCTACCTTCAAAAGATACAAAAGCGGCTCAAAACATATTAGAAATGGGAATATACGCAGATTACATAAAACTTCTGAAGGAATTTTGCAAAGACAATTATGGAAAAGAAGATGAATGGAAAGAAAATCGAGATGTCGATAGAGCGTTATGGGTATTTGGCCATTTTTTTAAAGTAGATGAATAGTATTAAATACTGAATTGTATTTCAAGGTGCACCAACATAGGGCACCTTATTTTTGTTTGCGCGCCATGGGCGCGCTCTAACGGGTGAAAGTCCCAAACACGCCTAGGCAACGAGGAAGTGTATAGC
>JAEEGK010014771.1_pt1 | contig 17405 bp, 19 predicted proteins | sample 8958771 | NCBI WGS metagenome assembly JAEEGK01 (sample SAMN16246547, study PRJNA631951) | gut metagenome | biome: gut microbiome; feature: rumen; material: SC-attached | host: Bos | place: Iran: Karaj | collected 2018-10
ACATCCAATTGTTCAATTCGCAATGTTGATTGTGGAAATTCGTTTATGTGTGCCATATACCATGAATGTAATAATGGGGACAATTTCGTGTTCGTATCACCCCCCGCCGATATCAGCGATATAAACGGTGCACGGTTATCACCAAAGATTTGTTTAAATAATGACACTGCGTTTTGTACAATATGTGTTAATTGGGATTCATCAGGCATCGGAACGCATGCCGCATCTGTTAAAATAAACGGTGGGCGATTTCCCGATTTATCAAAAAATACTGCACAATGTGTTAAATAAAATTTTTCGCCATTATTTAATTTTTTGTTTATTGCAATAATACGGCGCAGAAAATCATCCGAATGAATATCGCATTTCAGAAAAACAAAATCATCATCCTGATTTGGCAAATCATCACTGTCCAATGCGTGCATCCAACCCGCAATATTTGGGCATTTCAGCATAGCGTTTTTAATCGCGCTTTCGTATTTACCACTTGTGTCGCCAAAACATAAAATTTTCTTCATAACCTAACCCCCAAAGTTGCACAAGAAGGATATTATCAAAATATAAATGTTTTTATCAAATACTTTTTATGGTATAATTATCGTAGGTAATAAGAGAGAAAAAACATGAAAATAGCAATAATCGGTATTGGTTCTGTTGGGTCTGCGGTTGCAACCGCGGTCAAAAACACTGGTTTGGTCCATGAAATTGTTTTGTTTGATCGCGATGGGGTGCGCGCACGTGCCGCCGCCGAAGATTTGGGGCATGCCGCAACCTTTGGATTTGATGTAAAGATAACGGCGGTCAATAACTATCGTGGCATTCGTGGTTCTGATATAGTCATTATTTCGGCGGGCGCAAATCAAAAACCCGGGCAAACCCGTACAGATTTATTGCAAAATAATGCCGATGTTATTCGTGATATTGTGCCAAAAGTTATGGCAAATGTTGATCCAAAACGTGTAATTTTAATTCTGGTGACAAATCCGTTGGATGTTATGGTGATGTTGGCACAATCGCTGTCTAAATTACCACCATCGCGTGTCATTGGAACGGGAACCATGCTTGATTCTGCGCGGTTGCGGACAATATTGTCGCGCCAGTTGTCTGTATCACCACAATCGGTTCATTCATATGTGCTTGGTGAACACGGCGATAGCAGTGTCATAGATTGGTCATCGGTTACGGTTGGCGGTTTGTCATTGGATGATTTCTGCCGTCAAACCAAAAATCCATTAACAGCGGCAACGCGCAGCACGATTGAATATCGTGTGCATAACGCGGCGTATGAAATTATTCGTGGACGTGGTGCAACATGGGATGGAATTGGTGCGGCGGTTGCAGATTTATTGCGTTCTATTGTAAATGATGAACACAGAATATTGACGGTATCAACGGTTAATGGAACGGGTTCGCATGTGTTGGCGATGTCTTTGCCACGTGTGGTCGGTGAAAACGGTGTCATTGCAACATTAAATCCAAAAATGTCTGCTGCCGAGGTGAACGCACTGCGACGCAGTGGCCGAATTATTCAAAAGAATTTTTCACATCTGTAAAACGTGCGGGGAAAACATCCCCGCTTTTTGGTAAACATTCATATTAACGTATTGTGTGCGGTGTGGTATTTTCTGCATTAGGGGAAAACAAAAAATGCCATCAGATATCATATACCAAGAATTACAAAACAATGGTGGTTTCTGTGCAAAATGCAATGGGCGCCAAATTGGTGAAATAGATATTATTAGGGTCGGCGCGGATAGGTTGATTATTGAATCAACACAAATAGATGAAGAATATAGCAATAGTGATTTGTGTCATAACCTGGTCAAATGTGTTGTAGAATTTGCACGCAGAACACACCGAAAAATATTATGCATGTGTCCACGCGCCCAATCAGTATTTAACAAAAGTCCTGAATTTGACGATGTTCGGATGATTCATGTCGTAAGGTAAAAAATGCGGATGAACCGCATTTTTTATATATTCATATTACTAACCACAAATTTCCAATCTATTAAACTTTCCAAAAACGTGTCTATGAAATCGGCACGACGATTTTGAAAGTCCAAATAATATGCGTGCTCCCATAAATCCAATGTCAAAACAGGTTTTATCCCGTGTGCAATCGGTGTGTCGGCATTTTTTGTCGCAATAATTTCAAAACCGTTTGCGTTATCGTGTGTTAACCACACCCATCCAGAACTGAAAACGCTATTTGCAATGGCTTTAAATTTTTCTTTGAATTCGGCAACACCACCAAATGCATCAGAAATTATATCTGGGACCGCGTTATTCCCGCGCCCAAGGCAATTGAAAAAGAATTCATGATTGAAAATCTGGGCGGCATTATTAAATATTTTTTCGTCTGTGGCGGCCCCCGCCGAATTTACAATTATTTCGCGCAAATCCATATCTGCATATTTTGTATCAGCAATCAATTTATTAAGATTTGCGATGTAGGCAGCCAAATGTTTACCATAATGAAATTTAATTGTTTCTGCGGACATATATGGTTCAAGTTCTGTTTCGCGAAAAGGTAATGGATAATCGTTAAGGTTGAACATAGGTTTCTCCTTTCTTTTACAGATTTTACAAAAATGTTTTTATGTTGCCACAGGAAAAATAGTTTATTTTTTAATAAAAATTACTTGCACATTATGCGTTCTTGTTTCTATAATCAAAACGCAAACAAAAAAGGAGAAAAAATGAAAAAAATCTTTGGCGCACTTGTTGGCGCAATGTTCGTTGGAAATGCGTTTGCCGCAGATATTACAATCTATCACATGCCGACATGTCCGCATTGCCATCATGCACGTGATTTTGTTTCACAAAACTTGGTTTATGAATACCCAACATTAAAAGTTGAAACGGTTGACGTAACCCAAGATGTTAACCGTGACGCATTTATAAACGCGTTGAAAAAATGCAAATACGAATCGGGCGGTGTGCCAGTTATGGTTATCGGTGAAAAATGTTTCCAAGGTTTTTCTGATGCAATGGGTGATGAGGTTCGTAGTGCTATTGAAGCAGATATGGATGATGCCGCGAAAAAGGTTGCCGCAGATAATAAAAAGGCAATGGAAGCTGATGCCGAAGGTTTCCGTAAAGCACACGCAGATCGTGCAAATGTTTCCGTTGAACGTGAAATAAAAAATGATGATCAGGCTGCGCAGCAGTCTGATCAAACTGCAGAAAATGCTACGGTTACAAAGAAAAATGATAGTTGGGTATTCTATGTAATACTTGGCATATTAGTTGTTGGTTTGGGATTTGTTTTAACACGCAAAGGCAAAAAATAATAGGTAACAGTAATGTTTAATTTAACTTGGCTTGATTACGCGTATTTCTTCGTATTGTTGGCATCTACGGTATGGGCCACGATACGTGGTGGAATTTATGAAACCGTTGCAACACTGTCATGGGTTGTGGCGGCCATAACCGCGCGTTTTGTGTCACCAATGTTGGACAAAATTTTCCAAGGTTGGTTTGGGGTCAATGAATCTACGGTTGGGACATTGGTCGCATCGTATTTCGTTGTATTCTTTGTAATATTGTTGATTGTTGGGTTTTTTAATCAAAAATTACGGGACAGAATTCAGGCCAGTATGATGAGCGTTACTGATCATACCCTTGGGGTAATATTCGGTATCGTGCGCAGTGTCGTTATTATGGGTGGTGTATATTGGGGTGCATTATGGTATTTTTCCGATGCACCGCGTATGCCACATTGGATAGAAGATGCACGTTCGCGTCCGATTATGCAAATGACGGCCATTAAACTAGATGAATGGTTTATCCCTGGGCCGACCAGTAAATTATTGCTACGCGATATTGACGGTACGCGTGAATCAAAAAAAATATTTGATAATCTGATAAATCCGCGGGTTGTGGATAAAGAAGCAGGGGATAAAAAACCAGTAGCAAATGCAAACGAAGAAACCGGATATAAAAATTCAGAACGCAATGCATTGGAAAATCAATTGTTGCAAATAGAAAGTGTTGCAAACGCGATTGAAAAGCGAGAGCAAGAGCGTGCAAAGCAAGAAAAGAAATAATAAAACGGAACCAAATGGTTCCGTTTTTAAATTCTGGTGCCAGTTGTCGGACTTGAACCAACGACCCTCTGATTACAAATCAGATGCTCTACCAGCTGAGCTAAACTGGCGACACCACACAATTATACATATTGAAACAGGTAAAGCAAGCAAAATTTTGAAAATAAATCTTGAAAATGCGGTTTGGTGGTTTAGTATATAAACCATGATTAAAAAACCTGAACTTTTGGCCCCTGGGGGAACGTTAGATGCGTTTAAGACCGCGATACTGTACGGTGCAGATGCAATTTATGCTGGGTTGCCGGGGTTTTCTATGCGGGCACGTGCAAAAATTACAACCGAAGAGGTTAAAACGGGTATAGAATTGGCGCATGCTGCCGGCAAAAAGGTTTATTTGGCGTTCAATTTGTTCGCACATGATCACGAATTTGCAAATATGCCGCGTGTTTCGGAAATAATAAATTACCTTAAACCTGATGCGTTGATTGTGGCCGACCCTGGCGTTTTGATGTGGGTGCGTGAACATCACCCCGACATGCCAATTCATATTTCAACCCAAGCAAACATTTGTTCCGCCCAATCGGTTAAGTTCTGGCAAAATGCTGGGGCTTCGCTGTGCGTATTGGCGCGCGAAGTTTCACATAATGAATTTGTTTCTATTCGTCGTGAATGCCCCGATATAAAACTTGAAATCTTTGTGCATGGTGCAATGTGCATGTCATATTCAGGTCGTTGTTTGTTATCAAACTTTATTACCGGACGGCCATCAAATCGTGGTGCGTGCGCGCAACTGTGTCGTTGGAAATATGATGTGATTTTGCGCGAATGTGAAACAGGTATAGAAATGCCAATTCAAGAAGATGACCGTGGCGCATACATTATGAATTCCAAAGATTTGTGTTTGATGCCACGTCTGGCCGAGGTTTTAGAATCTGGACCTGATTCATTGAAAATAGAAGGCCGCAATCGCAGCGAATACTATGTTGGTTCGGTTGTTCACGCATATCGTTGCGCAATTGATGATTATGCACGCGACCCCGAACATTTTAACCCAGAAAAATATATGAATATGTTAAATGTTTTGGAATCACGTGGATATACGACGGCGTTCTTTGATGGGCCGGTACCACCCGATGCACATAATTATGAAACCGCGCGTTCATCATCGGAATATCACGCCGCGGGCGTGGTTGTGAATAAAACAGATTCCGAAATCACATTGGAATTGCGTAATGAAATTAAGGTTGGCGATGAAGTATCTTTTGTGTTGCCATATTTAACAGACATTGCAAATGTAAAATTATCGCAAATCATAGATGCCAAAACACATCAAAATTTACCAAAACAATCCGCGGGCCAGCATAATGCAATAGTTATTCCGCGTGCGTGGGTTTCGGATAGTGATTGGAATAAAATTGTGCCATTAGTTTTGGCATATAAACATAAATAGTTCTATTTTTCGTATATGTGTTTCATTTTATTTATGTTGCCGTGCCGCAAATTTGTTATACAGGCGTTGAAACGAACGTGGGTTGTCCAAATTACCATATGCGCTTTTTGGTAAAGTTTGCAACCAAGCAAAGAAATTTTTTGATGCGCCACCCGAAAATTCATCGGGTTTAATATCGGTTAATATCGTTAATGTATCAAATGATGTTACGGCCTTTTCAAATTCTTGGACAGCGACTTCTGCAGCGATATCCGTTTCTGTTGCAGATTTGGTTGAAGGTACAATCTTATCTTTATCCTTGTCGGTCATCATTTTTTTAGATTCTGTACTTTTATGTGATTTACAGAAATCGGTTAAATATTCGGTGGCGATGGTTGGTTTTTGCGTGTTCAACCTTTCAATTAATTTTTCAGTTTCATGCAATGCGTTGAACCATGATTCACCAACTGACATATTTTTGCTGCGGAATTTCTGTACCAATGCGTTATAAAGTTTGAAATATGCATCGGCCAGTGCCTTCTTTTCATAGGTGCTTAAATTCATGCCTGGACGATAGATTTTTATATCCATTGTGTCACCTTTTGACTGAATATATTTATTTTACTCTTTTTCATATATAATTACAATGTTTTTTATTGTCAAGTATACGAAATGATAAAACATTTTGACATACGGTAAATATTGCGCCATTATGTTAAGGTCATATTCCTAAAAAACACTATTTTCAAAAATGGGTGGTATGGGGATATGGCACCAATCTTGCCAATAATGGGGGTTGGTGATTAACAAACAACAAAGGATTGTTAAATGAAAAAAATATTAGGTATGGCGGTCGCGGCGGCAGCAATGGTTTCGGGTGCTGCGTCTGCGGGTGTTACAACAAATATGGAAAACCCGTTGTTTATTCCCAAGGCGGGTCAGTTCGCATCAAAAACGGGTCTGGGGTTGATGTATAAAAAGGCAGACCACTCAGATGCACATAAAATGAAAGATCATGACGGTGTCGTGGAATTCCCAATTTGGCGTTTCACCGAAGATTTTAGTTTTGGTATTACAGATCGGTTGAACACCTATGTATCAGTTGGTTGGACACAAAATGATGATATTGATCGCAAGGGTATGCATCGTGGCCGTTTAGGTTTGGATTACCGTATAATTGAAACATTGGATAACTTGGCATGGGATGTATACGGCGAAGCGTATCTGTCTGGTGTGTCACCAATGAAGGGTTCTTACAATATGACAACAGGTTTCAAATATGATAACTTCTCTAACGGTCGTTGGGGTGCAGTTTTGGGAACCAAGATTGGTAAAAGATGGTCAAGATTTACCGCGTCTTTGTTCGCAGAATATCTGCAGACATTTGGCAACCACAACAATGAAATCGATACAAGCGCGTTATCTGCGCTGGGGTTCCCAGATGAAATTTCTGTTGATTTGAAATCAACCAAAGAAATCACCGTTGGAACAAATGCGTTCTATCAGATAAATGATAAATGGTCATTTGGTGGTGGGTTCAGATTTGTTGAACATACAGATAACGGCGTGAAATCAATCCATACAGATGTTTCTGGCGCCAATGCAATGCTTGTTAACGGATTGTTGAAAGAAACCAAAAATATGCACGACGGTTGGGATGAATATATCTTGTCCGCGGTTGTTGCAGACCAAATCACAGATTATTTCCAACTTGCATTGTTTGGGGAATATACATTTGATGATTCACATCGGAATTCACAAAATGGAACCGATGTTAAATGGGAAGCAGGCGTTCGTGCAAACTTCCGCTTTTAATCTGAAAGGATGATAAAAAAACGGGTCTTTTAAAAGGCCCGTTTTTTATATTTAATTAAACGCTTTTTTTAATACCTTTTTTATGATATAATATTCCAAGAAAGGTAGTAAAGAGAGAATGAGAAAAGTCAGTATTTCTGCCGCTTTGATGGTGTTTTGTGCTTTCGCATCCGGCGTGGCGGGTGCCGCGTATCCAGTATATCAAAACTATCAAGGGGCGCAAAATGTACCAGTATATCAACAACAATATCAGCAGCAAATGAGGGGGCAGTACAATGGCAATTATGTTGCACCGGGTCTTGTGCAGTTGCCTGCGACCAATAGCACGGTTTTAACCGTAAATTCGGCGGTTGCGGCGGCACCGACACGTGTAACAGGTGCATTACCCCAGGTTGGATCTGCGGCCGCGGCGGCGGGTCGTCGGTATTACCAGCCCGCAGATTATGATAGATTGTCGGATAGTGGTTTGTATATTGGTTTGTCTGCGGCATACACCGCAAGTATTACGGGTTCTATGAAGGCGGATTATATTGGTGAAACATCCAATGGAAATGTGATTGACTATACTGTTCCAGGTGCGTTTGGGGCCGCCAGTTATGAAAATGATACGATGATACCGCTTCAGGTATCGTTGGGTGCATCTTTAAATAATGATTTGCGTATAGATTTCTCATACACACGTTATTCGGGGCTTAGTTATCCAAACAAAGTTTATACGGCTGATTACACCGGTGCAGCCAATGTTTTGGCATCGGTTGAAGGTGGTGCAATTACCACAAACACGACAATGATAAATTTGTATTATAATTTGGATTCTTATACTGGGTATTTGGCGGGTGGATCGTTGCGCCCATACGTCGGTGTTGGTGTTGGTGTATCATTGAACACTATTGCCGATTATGTTGTATATGATAGTACATTTTATACCATCATTGAAGATTTAAATACTACGGTTGGCGAAGCAGGGTTATTAACCGGTGTGTCTGACATTTATGCGTATCATAATGGTGGCACAAATGAACAATTGGCATTTATGTTAGAAGGTGGTATTACGACCGACCTTGGTGGCGGAATAAAGTTAGATTTCTTTGCACGGTATGCAAACCTTGGGCGTGTCAAAACATCGGGCAGTATTGTTTTATCGCAAACAGAATGGTTGTCTGATGGATACGGCAGCGAAGTTCAGGCCGATTATGACAGTGTGTTCCATTACACAAATTGGTATGAAAGCGGTCGTTTGGCCATGGTTGATGTTGGCGCGCGTCTGAGATTACAGTTTTAATTTCTGCGGTTCTGTTAAAGGTTAGGAAAACGCGAATGAAAAAAAATATTTGTTCTTTGTTATGTATCATTATCGCGGTTGGCGACGCAATGGGGGGTATTCGTGTTGGAAATTTGTCGCGTAATTATGCCGGTTCTTCCAAAAATGTTGTTGCCGCAGAACAGCGTTATTACAATTCTACTTTGTCGCAAGATGTTCCAGTAGAAGTTCAATTGCCGGTTCCGGTAGCAAATGCAGAATTGGCCGAAAAAGTAAAAAGCGGGGACACCGAAGCCAGCACCAATATGGATACATTGAATAAATGTGCGATGATTTATCCGGATGGTGAATTTGTGTGGGATGTGCCGACAATGGGACGTGGCGCAGGCGGCAAGGCAACATGTGTTGCGGTCCTTGAAATGCGTCAAAGAAAGGCAAAAGATTCCCAAGAATATACATCTGTTGCGCGTGCCAAGGTTGCGGCGGGTGATATTGTGCGCTGTAACATATCAGAATTCCCACAAAATTCGTATTTGCCCGCAATTTCGGAAGTTGAATTCCCTGCGGATAAAGAACCAACACGTGAAGAAGTTATCAAGGTTATGAACGAGGAACAAAAGGGCAAGGCCGGATTAAAAATCGCGGCAGCGGCCTTAATTGGTGGATTGGGTGGAAACCTTGTTGGGAAATCTAAACCTGGGGAAGATAGCCTGTTGGGTGCAAATGATGAAAAATTGAAAACAACCGCAATTGGCGCGGCGGCGGGCGCGGCGATAATGGCGGCCAGTACATATTCAGGCAAGGTTGCCGGTGATGTTATTTTGCACACAACCGTAAATGCGGCGGCGGGCGGTGTTGTTGGAAATATGTCGCAAACGGGTGACAGTGTTTTGCGTATTGAACCATGTACATATCAAGGCGTTAAAACAACATGTTTGTGGGGAACAGTTACCGATACAGCACCTGTTACAGAACCATACATTTTTGCGTCTGTGGATGGAAAAAACGTATTTACCTGTGTGGCAGAGCAGGACGGAGTGGAACGTTGCAGAAAACGTTATGATTTGATTGTAAGAACTGTTGCGGGGCAAACGGTTGGAAAATATTTAAGTATTAACGAGGCCCCAAGTAGTGAATGTGGATATTATTTTCGTGAAAACTTTACAGACATTCGGAATATGGGCGAAGAAAATTTGCAATATTGTGTGGCAACGGCTGAAAAGCGTTCGGGGCGTACCACGGAAGCTCTTATTCCAAATTTCAGCGATAGCACATTTGGGAAAAAATTAGATACATGGCCAGCATGGAAATCAAATAATCCCAAGCCGGTAATCTGTCGTCGTGATTCCAAGGGTGATCCTGTTGATTGTGGAAAGTTGGCTAAAACGGCAAGGGAAGGTCAAGAAACAGGCGAATTGTTCACAGTGGATGATTTTAATCCAAAAACACTTGATGCAGATGACGGCAGCGTCATAGATTTTTCAAACAAGGCGCGTTTGGGGTCTACATTAAAGGGTGCCGGTGTTGGCGCCGCAATGGGCGGATTTTCAGGGTACCAAGGTGCGCAGTCGGATATTGAAGAACGCTTTATTCAGGCGAGATCCGAATACAGAGATTCATTGCAAAAGTTTTATTGTGGAACAGGCAGAAAGTTCATCAGTTTCTATAACGATGATGCCGAAATTCCAAGTATGGGTGATTAAAGAAAAACCGCCGATTTGGCGGTTTTTTAATTTGTTTTTTAATCACATTCAAACTGCATAATTTCTTGATTCAAGATTTGTTGAATCTTAGCTGGGTCTGTTATCGCCGTGGTCGGTGGTTCTGGGGTTGCAGCCGGCGGATTTGGCGCCGGTGTATTATTTCCGCCCAGTGTTGGTGGTGGCGTTGTATTGCCCCCTGGTGCTGGCGCGGGTGGTGGTGTGTTATGGCTATTGCCACCTGCGTTATTATTGTTATGATTATTATTGTTTGGTGCGGGTGTCGGGCTAGGATTGTTATGACCAAATCGTGCAATTGCAGATTGTGCGTCAGAATAGAAATTTTCGGTCTTTAGTGCGGTGGCACCTTCGGCCTCGTTATCCTTGAAAAATGAGTGTGGGCCCGAATTATTTAACCCAACAATATAATTTCCACGTAATAATGGCGCCCCAGAATCACCGCCAGCGCTGTCACAACTGGTGCGGACCATTTTATTTGAATTTGGCCTATCGCCATTAATATTGCATCTTTGAACTTTGAAATTGTTAGAATCACCCAATACTGGCTTATAACCATGCTTTTTCAGTTCTTCGTTAAAATATTCAAAAACGCAACTTTCAAAATCAGTTTCCCCGCGCTGTTCTTGTGCTTGACATTCTGCTTTATATTTTTCGCTGGTTTCAATAAAGATTGCTTTTAATGCGTCAACTTCACTATCTTTAATAACACGCAGTCCACCAAACCCACCCCTGTTAACAGGGCCAACATTAGTTTTCGCCGCAACGTTCTTAAAATTCGGATTTGGGTCCGCGGTTTGTAATATTGCCCAATCACTGCCATCCAGAGTGTAGTTGCCAGTGCCAGAACCAATTTTAACAATTTTTGTGGTGGGCGTTTCTACGTAATTGTGACCGTTCCAAAATTTGACGCTGCATGCCCCAGGTGTAGTACAGGGTGATACACAGTGTCTGTTTGTTAAAACTAAATTAGGCGCGATAAACCCAGATGTACATACCGAATTTTTCGTTCTGAACTGTGCAATTGATGAATATGTTGGATCTTGTAAAGAACCGTATGTGCGATCATCAAGTATACCAATGTTGCCACCAGTACTGGCCACGGCGGTGGTGGTAATAAGCATACAAAAGATTACAAAACTTGTCTTCATCATAGTTTATAAATTGCCTCCTCGCAGGCGGTGGCACTTTTCAGATTGTCGTTTATTGCCTTTAATGTTATTGCATTGAATACCGTTGATGTTCCCGATGCAACCGCGGATGTGCCGGCAAATATATTTGCCGCCGTATCAGCCTTTTGATTTGGGGTGCTTTTTGAATTTGCCGCCGCAGATGTAACGGTTCCGACCAGACCAGTGCCAATATTCACGGCGGATACAATTTTTGACGTGTTAGAATTTTTTGAAACTTTATCCATATGCGTGGTGGACATTTTGCCACATTCATTTATTATGTTTTGTAATGTCTGGGAAACGCTTGGTGGGCAGTCAATTTGTGCCTGGCCTATATTTTGTTTTTGTTTGTTAATCGTGTCCAAACAGTTTTGTATCATTTCTTTGATATCACCAGAATTCTGTTCGGTTTTTCCCGATATAATTGTACCCGCCACCGCGGTCGCAGTATTGCCAACCATAAGGCCAGTACGGACGTTGCCCAATTTTTTTGCCTGTGCCTGTAATTGACGTTTTTGGGCACACATATTGTTATAGTGTTCTTTGGCCTCTTGTAATGCCACCATGTTTTTAAGGAATCTTACAAAATCTGCATTAGACATATTTTTAATGTCTGCCATTTGTTTATCCAATTCCGCAATTTTTTTGTTTATGTCGTTTCTTTTTATCCCCGCATATAGTGCACCACCCGCGGCCCCCGTTCCAACCGCTGTAACAACAACATTTATGGTATCTTGTTCTTTAATTTCACGTAATTCTTTGGCAATGCCTGTACATGCGTTGCGCAACGAAGATTTAATCCATTCATATTGGCACTCTTCGGCATGTGCGTAAACAACAGGCGTACACACCAACAGTGCAATGAAAAAGATTTTCAGACAATTATTCCGCATATCCTATGCGAAAATTGTATCATAAATACCATAAAAATACTAGATGAATCTTGTGTGCAATATGGAATAAAGTGCACTTTGCACGCTTAAAAAATGGATGCCACGGCCACCCATGTTGCGCCATTCTTCTATATTATCTATACGGTCATCAACCAATATATCGGTTGTGGTTGGTGATACCAACTCGCCTTTGGGACCTGTGCAGATAATAATATTTTGTGCAACGAAATAATCCCCCAAATTACGCAAAATCCAATCACGTTTTTCGGATGCAACAAAATTTACGTATTTTTCACCGCCAATAAAATTCTTGGCGCGTGGTGTTTTACTTAGGACGAATAATTCGCCAATATTTTGCGCGGCATTCAATACAGAACTTATTCCATCGGTCATGGGTAAATCACGCCAAAAATTTGGTGTGTTTTCTATTTCACGCCACATGCGTATTTTTGCCGAACGTGCATCGCCATCTAATTTTTCGCTTGGTCGATTAGTACCTATGGCATACTTTGGTAAATGTGCATTGAAATTTACCAATGTATTATCCATATCAAAGTAAAATTTATATTCCTTATTTGCCATTTATAATTTCTTTGACGCGGCGAACAACATCAGAAATTGCAACACGTTCCTGTTCCATTGTGTCGCGGTGGCGCAGTGTAACCATGTTGTCTTCTAATGTTTGATGGTCAACCGTTATACAAACCGGCGTCCCAATTTCATCATGACGGCGATAGTTTTTACCGATATTACCAGAATTTTCTAATTCAATACGGCCGATACCCAATGCGCGCAAATCGTTTTCAATATTTTCGGCAATACCAACCAATTCTGGAACATTTCGTGCCAGTGGTATAACCGCGGCTTTGACCGGGGCCAATTGTGGTTTCAATTTCAAAACCGTACGTGTTTTCCCATCGCCAAGGTCTTCTTCGGTATACGCTTCTATCATCAGTGCCATCATTGCACGATTAACACCCATTGCGGTTTCAATCACATATGGAATAAAACTTTCACCAGTTTGCGGGTCGGAATAGGCCAACTTTATTGTGCTGTCGGCATTTTCCATAACATGCGCCGCAATTTTAAATTCATTTTGCGATTTTGTGTGTGACCCAAGGTCAAAATCTTGACGGTTGTGCACACCTTCTACTTCGTCAAAACCATCAGGGAATTCATATTCAATATCACCCGCGGCCTTGGCATAATGCGCCAATTTTTCGTGTGGGGTAAAGCGCAATTTATTTGCCGGAATCCCAAGGACATTTGTCCACCACGCAATACGTGTTTCGCGCCACATTCCAAAATATTTTTCATCTTCACCTGGACGAACAAAGTATTGCATTTCGGCCTGTTCAAATTCGCGCATACGGAATACAAAACCACGTGGCGATATTTCATTACGAAATGCCTTACCAATTTGGGCAATACCAAATGGTAATTTATGCGGGGTTGAATCAAGAACGTTTTTAAAATTGATGTAAGTTGTCGTTGCGGTTTCTGGACGCAGATATGCATTTATTTCGCCATCTGCGACCGCACCAATGGACAGACCCATCATCAATTGATATGCGCGTGGTGGCATCAAATCAGTTGAACCGCAATTATCACATTTTGTTTGATCGCGCATTTTATCTTGGCGCATACGTGCACCACACTTTTTGCATTCAACCAATGGATCGGAAAATCCGCCTTCGTGGCCAGAATATTTCCACATTAAACGATTGCCGATAAGTGATGCATCCAAGCCTTCAATATCATTACGTGAATAAATCATTGAATTCCACCAGGCATTGCGGATGTTTTTCATCAATTCAACACCGTACGGACCATAATCATATGTTCCGCCCAAACCACCGTAAATTTCAGACCCAGTGAATATAAAACCACGTCTTTTACATAATGCAACGATATCATTTACACTTTTTGCCGGCATAATTAACCCCTATTTTAAATTCTGAATATAAGTATTATATTTTATTCCACGTTTTGCAACAGTTTTTGCCATAAAAAATGGGGGCCAAATGCCCCCGAACAAAAGTTGTATTTTTACTTATTATCTGGTGCAATTGCTGTAACTGGACAGATAGACGCACATGTGCCACATGAAACGCATTTCGTCGGATCAATTATGCATTTGCCATCTGGACCTGCAGTAATTGCCATCATTGGACATGTCGCCATGCAAGAATGACAACCGATACATTTATTTGGATCTATTTTATAAGCCATTTTTTTCTCCATTTGTTTTTTTGTTTATTTAATCTCTGTTCAAAAGCCCAAGTATATATTGGAACATTGCCACAAACGATATGTACAGATGCAATGCCCCAAGAACAGCCAATTGGTCTTTCTGGGTTCCGTCACCGATTACCGCATAGTAATTTTTTAGCTGCTGCATATCGTATGCTGTAAATAGTGCAAATACCAACACACCGATGGCACAAATTATTGTTGAAAATGTGCCGCCCAGTGTCCAAATCATAGATACAATGCCAACCAAGATTAAACCAATCATTCCCATCAGCAAAAATATTCCCAAGAACGATAAATCTTTGGCGGTTTTATAACCAAATGCGGCCATACATCCAAACATTAACGCGGCGATTACAAACGCCCAAACAATAGATGCCGGATTAACAGCCAAACCACCCCAAATAATCGGTGTCATAACAAGCCCCATCATCACCGCATACAAGAACAGCAAAATCGCCGCGGTTGTGGGCTTTAATGAAAATGCGCGTGCCTGGGCCCAAATAGAAAGTGCCAATCCGCCAAACAATAAAATGTAAAAGAACGCGGTCATTCCACCACGGGCAACCAACAGGTTGATTCCGCCAAGGTAAATTGTAACAAATGCAGTAATCGCGGTAACCGCGACCGCACCAAACATAAGCGAAAATATTTTCTTGAAATATAAATCTATTCCACCACTGCGCGTTGGTGTATCAAGTTGTTTTTTCCGTGTAACCATATTTTTCTCCTTGTTATTTATCAAATATATAATACAATATAAGTATAAATTCAAGAAGTAAACAAAAGGAAAAAGAAATGCCAAAAAAACCTGCAAGATATGATAATATCAATCGCGAAGAACGTGATAAAGGTCGTCTGGATGAAATTCATCCAAGGTCCAGAAATGAAAGAATACAAAGTTTGCATACCGACTTTGTGCAAGGTATCGCAAGGTTACAAAAAAGAATAGCAGATGGTGAATCAGATGCCCAGTTGGCCACGGCGCGTGAAAGATTAGGTAATACAGCGTGGAGTTTGGAACATCTGTACGATTACGATTTGACCGAATTTCATTTAAAAGAACTTGGTATTACACCAAGTATGGGGAAACATATTCCACGTGGCAGTAGGTAATGTCCATTGTCATAACCCCAATTTCGCCAATTGCATTTTCGGTTTTTGGTATGCCAGTGCGCTGGTATGCATTGGCCTATGTTGCCGCGTTCGTGGTAGGATATTTTTTGTTAAAACGCATGATGCGATCCGAACGTTGTGAAATAAAATTATCCAAGAAGGAATTAGATGATTTATTAACTTGGGTTGTTTTTGGCGTGATTATTGGCGGGCGGTTGGGTTATGTATTATTTTATAATTTATCGTTTTTCATTGCGCATCCATTGGAAATATTTGCGGTATGGCATGGGGGTATGAGTTTCCATGGCGGACTTGCCGGTGTTGTTGTTGCAACATTTTTGTTCGGTCGTGGTTGGTTGCGTGGGTTAAAAGTTCTTGATTTGATTTCTGTGGTTGCGCCAATCGGGTTGTTTTTTGGGCGCATGGCGAACTTTGTAAATATGGAACTGATGGGACGGCCAACAGATTCACAATTTGGCGTGTACTTTAACGGTGTATCCGATGTTCCGCGCCACCCAAGCCCGATTTACGAAGGACTTACAGAAGGGTTGTTACTGTTTATCATAATGGCATTGTTATACCGGTTTACAAAATTACGCCGTTATCCAGGTGCGTTGTGCGGTGCAATGGCAATGTTGTATTCCGTATTTAGAATATTCTGTGAACAGTTCCGTATGCCCGATGCCCAGGTTGGTTTTCTGACCACATGGGGATTGACCATGGGACAATTGCTGTCGGGGCTGTTATTTGCGTGTGGTTGCGCGTTTTTCTGCATGGCAATTGCGCGTGGTCGGAACAATAAATAAGCAAATTGCGATTTTTTCAAAAAAACACTTGATTTTGTGGTTATTCCATTATAATATACGAAAACGGCATTGGGGTTGTAGCTCAGCTGGTTTAGAGCGTCTGCCTGTCACGCAGAAGGTCGCGGGTTCGAGCCCCGTCAATCCCGCCAGTTTTTTTATGTTAGTTTTGGCCCTATCGTCTAATGGTTAGGACACCGCCCTTTCAAGGCGAGAATCCCGGTTCAAATCCGAGTAGGGCTGCCAAAAATCAAAACACCGCACGAAGCGGTGTTTTTTGTTAGATTTTCAATGTTTTTACGAGTTCGAAAGTAAAAAATTTAGAAACAATGCAAATAATTATTGCATCTTTTTCTTATAATCCGTTCCCCATTTTGCCATGGAATCTAAAATTGGCGATAAACTGTTTCCAAGTTTTGTCATACTGTATTCAACACGTGGGGGAACTTCGGCATAGACCTTTCTTGATACTAGACCATCGTTTTCCAGTTCACGCAGATTGTCAGTCAAAACCTTTTGACTGCATCCAATGCTGCGTTGCAATTCTTTGAAACGTTTTGTGCCACCAAGTAAATCACGCACGACTAAAATCTTCCATTTGTTTCCTATCAGCATCAAAACTGTTGCAACAGGACATGGTGGTAAAACTTTTTTCATATTCAATCCCTTTTATTTCTACAATAGTTTCTTTTGTAATACTATGTTATAAAATTGTGCCTACTTTACAATTCTTTTTCTATATTATAAAATAAACTAGTACAAAAATAAAGGAGAATTGTATGAAAAAAATTATATCTAAACTTACAGTATTTGCTTTGCTTATAGCATCAACAGTATTGACTGCGTGCGATAAGAAAAATCATGATGTCCCTGTGCCAAAAACACAACAAATG